>Ga0208297_1000570_pt1 | contig 66072 bp, 51 predicted proteins | sample LMS_cellobiose_e_FD_187367 | JGI IMG/M metagenome (GOLD analysis project Ga0208297, IMG submission 187367) | Rumen-fistulated moose microbial communities from Alaska, USA - LMS_cellobiose_enrichment (SPAdes) (version 2) | ecosystem: Host-associated > Mammals > Digestive system > Stomach > Rumen...
CCCCCTACGGCTTCCTTCAGACCCCACCGTTACCAGTGACGCCCTTGCCCTCGGGTTATCTTCCCGCTGGTTAGGTGATAGGGCTTCTTTCAGCCCATCGGCTCAGCAAACATGCTGGTCAAACGATTGCTTCGTCGCTGCGCTCCTCGCAATGACACATTATGAAGTCATTTTCACAGCAATGACATATCCGGAAAACATTTTTGCAGCAACTACATTCATCCTTTTTTACTGGTTCCTTCCTTATTACCTCAGCTAACCGGCAGTTCATCCAAATCTAGTTTATTCAGTATATCCCTTAGCTGAATTAGTTCTTCCTTGGTTAAAGTAACCCCTTTACCCATTCTTTCATGTTCAGGAGCCCAGTCACGGATATCAACCTTGGGTGCCCTTTCATTCCAGCTGACCAGATTAATTTCCTTCTGCCAACCCTTTGAACCCTGGGACAAGACCCCCAGAGACCGGGTAATTTCGAACTTAATATCAGCCATCCGTATCCCCCTTACCATATTTTGCATAAACTCTAACATCTTAATAATACTATATCCTTCGGCATGAATCGATTATACCGAAATATATCGACGGCACCAGGCAGGATTAGGAGCCGGCCTAACTATTGATGCTCTTGTAAGCAGCAGCAATTGCCGCTAAGATAAATGGATAGGGAGAAAGAAATCGCAATGGTAAAGTAATCTGGGGGGAGCGAACTATGATAATAGGCGTTGACATAGACAACACCATCACCCATACCACTGAGATGATAATGCACTATGCCGAGATTTATGGGCGGGAAAATGGGCTGAACACAGTTCCTGACCTGCGCTATTATTACTTAGAAGATGCTCTGGGATGGACCACAGCTGAGGCCGATGCTTTTTTCGACAAGTACTTGGGTCGTATCTATTACGAGATGAAACCCAAGGAGCAAGCGGTGGAAGTACTAGCCGAACTAAAAAAGCAGCATGAATTAATTTTAATTACCTCTCGCAACAGCAAATTTCCTCAAGTCGAAGAGGCAACTATAACTTGGCTGGCGCGCAATAATATAAAATATGACCGGCTGATATTAAATGCTACCAGCAATATGCACTTTTTCAGCAAACTGACTATATGCCAGGAACACCTGGTGGATGTAATGATTGAAGATCATTATGAACTGGTAAGTGAAATAAGTCCCTTCCTGCCGGTGATAATGTTCGAATATCCCTATAACCGTCACTTGCAGTCTGACAACATCATCCCCGTCAAACACTGGAATGAGGTTAAACACTGGATAGACCTCTTCCAATCCCAAAAGATAGGCAGTGTAGGGTAGACGATTAAAAAACGCTTAGTTTACCGTCCCATTAAAACTATTCGAACAAATCGATTTGCTGGGTATCTCCCAGCCGGCGCAGGGATTCGGGAGCATGATCCCGAAAATACGCTTCGCGGATTTCCTGGTCGGTAGTGACCAAGTATTTGTCCGCACTGCTAGTTGGACGCAGGCGGCAGCTGTAAACCACCGGGAAATACTCTCGCACAAACTTACCCTCCGCCAGAGCGGTTAAGGCAATTATCTGAAATCCCAGTTGCTCGGCAATGAAGAATACCGGGTCCAGCACATGATCACTGGAAGCCTTGCCAAAAGGATTATCGAGAATAATAGTACGGCTGCGCTGGGCACGGGAGTCAATAGCCTGGCGTTTTTCAGCCAGGTAGTTAAGCAAGCCTAGAAAAAGCGCCATATTTTTGCTCCATTTTTCTCCTCCCGACCACTGGTTGGAACTCTCCCAGCTATTGGGGTAGCTGCTCACTTTACCATCGGCAGTTACCTTACGGCATTTTACCTTGATACTCGTATCATTCATTACAATCCTCAGCAACTGCTGAGACTGCAGCCATTTTTGCAGGTCTTTATGAATGAGGGCATAATCCTCATTGCCATATTCATCTCGATACTGCTGGCTTTCAATCTGGTGAATGATCCAGTCCACATAGGACTGCAACCGGGCTTTGCCTTCTCTCTCCTCCCAGGAAGGCACATCAAAAATAAAGATCTCTTTCCAGCCTTCCTCCACTTTGACCCGGGTTTTGTGCGGGATGAGGCGCAGTTCCCCGGCCAGAGTAATCAAGTACCCATGCAAGTGATTGATAAACTGCTGCAATTCCCGGTCATGCTCGCGCATGTCATCTTCGTACATACGGACAGTATAGGCTATGCGCTCCGTCAAATTGGTTTTCCAGGACCATACCTTTTGATATTCCTGGTAACTTAGCCCAGCGATCACCATTTGTCTTAATTTCGGATCACTTATCTGCTGTTCACAGAATACATAAAGCCGGTTCTTTTCTTTCTCCAGGTATTCTATCTGCCGGTTCAGTTCTTCCTGTTGTTCTTGCAATCGTTGAACGTACTGGTCGATCACCTGCATAGGTTGGTAAGGAAACTCTTGCTCGGCTGCTGCCGGCAGTTCACATTCATTAACCTTCTCGGACAGGAAGTCATAACGCTCATGTTTATTCTCCAATGAACTCCGGGCTTGTTTTATCATATGGTCTTCCTTGGTCAGCCTAAGCAACTGTTCCTGCAGGTACTCCTCCTGGTGCTGCAGAGCTTCGCTCTCTTGCTGCAGCTGCTGTCGTACTATTCCTAAAGGTTCGGTAAACATTACCCGTTCACTATAGTCACTTGAAAATTGCTCTTCCTGACGCTTAAAACGATCCTCTTTTACCCGGTAATCCCTGTCAGCTTTATCTAACCGGGCTTTAAGTTCATCCAGCTTAGCCTTGCCCGCCTGTACCTGCGGAAGCAGCAGGTCTATTTCCTGGTCACCCCCTGGAGGAAATGTTAACTGGTGATCCATTTCATATTCACATTCCTGAATGCTGCGACTTAATTCCAGCTCTAGTTGTTCCTTGGTCTGGCGGGCGGTATGCAAACGCTCCTCAAGAAGCTGGCGATCCTGTTGCTTGTCCCGCAGGTTATCCTGCAAATCTTGCCGCTGGCGAGTCAGTACAGGACGCAGGGTATTAGTGGGCTGGGGCTGACAATTCTGCACTTGTTTATATAGTTCCTCATTGCGCAAGTTATCGATTTGCAGCTGCACTCTGTGCAGATGCTGCTGGCAATTGCCTAATTGCTCCTGCAAACGGCTGCGTTCTTTTTCCCATCGCTTTAGTTCCAAGTTACTCGCTATAATCAATTGCTCATCTTGTTCAATGTCAATGCGCAATCTCTTTGTTTCCGCGGCTTTGCGCAGGTATTTCTGGGCTTCCCGCAGCCGGTGGCTGAGATGGTTGATCTCGTCTCTTATATCCTGCAGCCTTTTCTGTAACAAGGAGGTTCGTGCAATTATTTCCTGTTCCCGGCTTTCCTGGGCACGAACCGACTGGTCCAGCTGTATTACCTTTTCATGAGCGGTCCGCAGCTGGTCGCGCAATTCATTATAGTACTCATAAGGCAATTTTTGCCAGAAGTCTTGCAGTTGCCGCCAATACGCCTCCAAATTCTGCAGCTGGGCTTCTCGCAGCAAGCGGGCTTGCCGCAGTTGCTCCGCGGTCTCCTGCAGCCCCTTTTTCCACTTTTCGAAAACAGGTTGCGCCAGATTGGCTTCCCAGCCCAGGGGCAACACCTGTCGTTGAGGTTCCAGACCAAGTTCTTCCGGCATTTCCACCTGGTCAATTATCTGCCGGGCCTCCTCGGTGGTAACAATGAAAATAGGATGAGTCATCTCCTTCTGGTATTTAGCCAGGCGGTTCATTAAACGGTCGGCTTCCCTGGCCAGGCAAACCAGAGTAATAGCCCAAAAAGGATAAACCCGGAAATAGTCAATCTCTTGACGGTTACGCTGCTCAGCCGCCTTTTGCACAAACAAGGTTCCGGCTTCCAGATAAGAGAAATGCTCACTTACCTCCTCTATCCACCTCTCCACTTGCGGATCAGCCCCATAATAGGTACTGGGTTCATACAAAGCAAACAATGCTGCTGCCTGGCTGTCTTTTATGAGAGCCCGCTCCTTTTGGTCACGTAAAGTTTCCAGGCGACTGGTGAGATGCTCGCTGATCCGATTCTGATGAAGATACAAGGAGTTAATGGCAGAGTACTCAGGGTACATTTCCTGCAAACGAAGCAGCAGCTGGTGCTGTTGTTCTTCGATGGTATTGAGGTGATGCTGCAGTTTATCTTCTTCCCGGATGGCCCCCTGCAGCTGCTGGCGCAGCCCAGGCAACTGCTCCATTAAGGCGGTTCTTTCCTGGTTTAACTGCTGCAATTCGGTTTCACTGGCCTGGCAATCCTTTTCCAACCATGCTGCCCGCTGCTCCCAGCGTTCTTTTTCCTGGGCAACCTCATCGTGCTGGTAATTGTCCAATATACTGCGGGCTATTTCCTGCATGTCCTTCTCTATTATTTCCAGCTGTTTTTGGGCCTGAGCTTTTTTTATGCACAGCTTCTGGCGCTCCGCCTGGCACTGCTCATAGCGCTTGTTGATTTCCTCTATATCCTGTTCGAGTTGCTGTACTTTAGACAGAATCCGCTTTTCCTGGCTTTGCAGTTCGCCTTCTTCCTGCAGGTAGCAGTAACGCAGCTCAGCTTCAACTTGCTGTAATTCGCTGGCCAAGGCTTGTACATCAGGGTTAGCTTGGAGATCATACAATTGTTTCTGATATAAACCGGTAGCTTCTGCCTGAACCCGGATTCCATCCCGCAGCTTGGCGAGTTTCAAGTTCTGTAAACGGGAGTGCTGGTTACGATAGTTATCCAACTGAACCTGCCACTCTTCCTGGCATTGCTGCCAGAGCTGCCGGGCCTGGCTCATGGACAGCTCCAACTTGGCCAGCTCATAGGATGCCCACTTCCGTTCCAATTCCTGCCGCTGTTCCTGGCACAACCGGCTGTCTTCCTGATGCTGCTGCAAGGCTTGGGACAATCGCTGTTCCTCTCTTAAAGCCAGTTTATAGAGGGTTTTAGCCTGGCCTTTTACATTACCCATTTTTTGTTCCGCATGATGATAAGCGGTAAAAAAGTTTACATAGCGTTCAATTTGGCTATTAACCTTCTGGCTTTCCTCAATGCGTTCCCGCAGTTGGCGATGTTTTTTAAAATGCTCTCTTTGTTTTTGAAAGGTTTCCACAAAATCCTTACTGCCGCTGCCCGCCATGGCTTCTTCCACAATGGGAATCAGCAGCTGGTCTATCAGCTGGGCGGTGGTTTTACAGCCCTCAAAAAACCCTTCAATTCCGCCTTCGGCATTGTTTATGCGAGCAATACTGCGCCATTCAGAGATGATAATCTTAAAATTTTCTTCAATATACTGCTGGTATTCACGGATGCTGGGAAAATAATGAGCATTCATCAAGCTGCGGCTCATAGCCAGGTAATAATCATACATTTCCTCTTTACTGGCAGGCCGCAGGCGGCCATCACTGCCCTGGCGTACCAGGGGAAGCCCTTCTAGGGAGTTTTTATCACCGCTTTCATACTCATAAACATATTTGTAGGAATCCAGCCCATCCTTGCTGCTGAATAATGTAACCACTGTGAGAGCATAACGACGCGGTTTTTCATTAATAATCCATTCCACGGCAATATGGGCCGGGCTGTTTTCCAGGCTAAAGGTATCCTTGGCCTTGCGTTCAGCCAGAGCGGTATGGGGCAGGACCACTTGCAAAAGAGCTTGTACCAGTACGGTTTTTCCCCCTCCATTTTCCAGCAGGAGAACTCCATTGTGGCTGTCGAAACGGAAAATTTCATCCCGGTAGCGCTTGGCTCCGTTTTCATAAACCAGATTAGTAACCCGAATTTTGGATATAGCCGGCATTTATTCTCTCTCCTTGGGAAGCTCCAACTGGTACATAAATTCCAGGATACCCCGGTTATGTTCCACTTCCATATAATATCGCTGCACGATGATGTGGGTTTTCTCCGTTAGCTGCAGCTGATCCTCGCCAATATCCCGAACCAGATCCTGGTCCTGGAGAAAACGTTTGACCTGGTTTAGAAAGGCTAGGCGGCTGATGGTGCGTCCATCCTGGGATTTGGCGGTTTCCTTCAAATCATCCAAAGCCTCCCACTTTTCTATAACCAGCTTCCAGTTATACTCCTGTTCCTGTTCCACCTTGGCCAATTCCTCTTCATCAATCTCCTTGAGCGCCAAGATCCGTTGATTCATGCTATTCAACCATTCGCTCATAGGAAGAAAATCCCGGGTAGGGTTGGTAGTTTGATAGCTGTCATAAAACTCGCCCAGCAAAACGATAATAGCCACATACATCAGATAGATATCAGCATTTACGGCCCGCGCTGATAAGTACTTGCTTTTTAAGGTCTCATTGGACACATGATAAGGAGAAGAAACTGCTAGTGGGATCAGATAAAGCTCATCCCCAGCCGCAATAACGGTACAATCAACTTCCTGGGCAAACTGATCCACCAGACCACGTACATTATCATCGGCCAGATAAAGCCGCAAGGCCTCCTTATCTGCTCTCCCCTGGGTAGATAGCAGGGCAAATATTTTGAAAGCAGCGGTTACTTGCGCCTGGTTATATAGCATTACTATCTACCTCCAGCACTAATTCCATATCTTTTATACTATAGCGGTTCGTAACCTTGAGCACCTGCTCTCTTTCCTGGACAGTCAACCTCCTGGCCTGGCGGCTAAAAACCTCCATCACTCCCCCCAGCAGTCCCTCCGCCTCTTCAGGAGATAGCTGCTGCAGTTCCAGGGGGGAGCGTTGATGCAGTAATATCCAAAATTCATAGAAATGCCGGCTGTCCAATACATATTCATAGCCATTGGTACGGCAATAATGCACTATTTCTTGCAGGGTAGTACCATTTGCTTCCGGGATAGCTCCCAGTATTAATTCGGCGATGTACTGGTAATTCTGCCGCAGTATTTGCTGTTCCTGTATCAGCTGTTGTTCATCCAAAGGTTCCAGGAATCCTTCCTCTTCCCTGTAAATTCGCCGTCCTTCCAACCGCTGAGGAGCAAAGACCGTCAACAATGACCAGGTTTGATGCCTTTCTAAAAATAGCAGCGGTTTAACCAGTTGACGGGCTGATGTTAAAGGCAAAGGTGTGGATAAGAGCCGATCCCCAATATCTTTCTGGAAATTAAAAGAGTTGATTCCTGCGTAATACAGAGATTCCTGAGCAGACTGCAAAGCAACGGTCTTCATTTCGATGCTCTCTCTCAGTAAAAGTCCGTGTTGATAATGCACCTGGCTTAATTCAGCATCAATGCGTATGATAAGCTGGTAGGTTTGTTGATCTTTGGCGGTACGACGCTCATAACTCAAGCGCTCCCGAGTTTCCCTGACGAAAGTCTGCAGTTCTTCAAACTCCCGGTCCTCCCGGCTAAGGCGCTGGTGAATATCTTCCACTGTATCCCGGTAGCGCTGGTAAATTTGCTCGGATGCTATATTGCGCTGAATTTCATGACGCATGCGGGTAATCCGCTCCTGCAAGCTTTCCACCGCCACCCGCATTTCATCTATTTGGCGCAGGGCGCCCCAGAATTGGCCGCGCTCCAATTGTTTTCGCAACAACAGCTGGTTAATTGAGACCTGGTATTCACTGAAATATTCCCGAGTAGCAAAAACCAACTCCAGACCATCTTCATCCAGACTGTAATATTGAGTGTTAGTACGGGTTTCAGAGTGATCAGCTTTAAGAATCGTATAATAAACCGTATCCCAAGAACGAGTATCCCAATTATAAAAGGTGCGCGAGTTTCTCTTACCACTGGGAGGGCGAAACACCTCAATAATATCGCGAGCCAGTTTTTCAAAACCGCTGTCATCCAGATCCAGTTCTCCTTGATTAATGGACCGAAAAAACCGGGCTAGCTCCCGCACCCCGGTCTTGTGATTGCGAACCAGCATGTTTTCGAAAAAGAACAGCAGGGTTAGCAAACCTAGACTGTAATAATCGATAGGCCGGCCGCTTTTATCTGTAGTCTTTTTATTCTCCAGACGGTAGAGAGGATCAAATAATGCCAAACGCTGTACCCGTTCCCGATAGCTAGAAGTTATATTCGTGCTATCTATGTCCACACTGAATTCCTCCAAATATCCGCCAGTTCTGTTGAGTTCAACCCCTCCTGGGGATAGTAACTGCCTGATTTAAGCACCGCTACGATCTGTTCCTGTTGGTCAGGAGAAAAAAAGCTCAAAAAAACTTGTAGGGCCTCATCATTACAATGTTGATATTCTTTACCCTGAGTTGCTGTCTTGCTCAGGAAGGCTTGGTAAAAGGGTACTGCCGGGAGAGCATCAGCACGGGTGTATAAAGCATACCATATACTGATTCCCTCGTAATCCAGGTCGCCAAAATAATAAATACGGCGTGGTCGGCCCACCGTTCCCAGTTGCTTGTCCAACAAGACAATATCTGCGGTTACCTTCCATCCTGCTCCATAGATCAGGCTTAGAAATCGGGTATCAGGCAGAGTATCCAACAAAGCGTGAAAAGGCGTTTTGTTCTCCACAACCAAATGGAGTAGAATATCTTGGTGCCAGGCTTTATGATTTATCGCCAACATCATCGGGTCAGGCTGTGACATCACCTGCATGGCCTCCCAAAGGTTAATACGCTCTAAAAGAGCCTTGCCGCCGCCTTCTTCAATCCATTTTTCATTTCCCACCAGCTGGTAGGAACGTTCCGGTAACGAAGCTAGACTGTTCGGAAGACCATGTTGTTTTAAGTAGGTATCAATCAACTCTATATAAGGCAGGTCCTTATCCCACACCGAAGCAGGCAGAGTATAGTAAGGACTCAGGTCAATATGGGGATCTAATTGTAACTGGTATGTCGTTAGGTGCTGGTGGTGCTTAACAGGAAGCTTGGATTTTACTATACGATAGGAATTATGCAAATGTGGATTTTTCAGGCTTGTTCCATGGCTTTTAATTGGCTGCAGAATACCCTTTTTAGTTAACTCAACTATCGCCACCGCAAAGTCTTGGTAACAAGTATCCCCTCCAGCTAATTTCTCCAATTCCCCCAAAGATACTGTTTTCTTGCTATATTCATGCAGAAAGGATAACAGTATTCCTTTCATAAACTCGACAATCCTCAGATCGTGTTTTGGAGTATTATAGCATACCCTGCAGTCCTAGGTACAGACACCCTGACATCATGGGATACTTTGAGCTCGTTCCCATTACTTGGCCTCATGTTTTTGCCTAAATTCAGCCACATTGACCCTAATGCATGCATTTTGTCGTAAAGATTCGGGCGTGTATTGACAAGTTCGGTAGAGGACTTTGGTTATATCGCCATTATGTTTTTGCAGGAGTTATTATGTATCATTGCTGTGAAAATGGCTTCCTAATGTGTCATTGCGAGGCCCCCGCAGGGGGCGTGGCAATCTCTAGGTCGACTAACGGTTTGAGTTAACAGATCGCCACGTCGCCTCGCGGCCTCGCGGCCTTAATAGTATCCGCAAGGATACATCAGTAGTCCCCGAAGGGGGCGATGACAGGTTCAAGTTTTCATTTATCGTGGTCTGCACCACAGGTGATAATTGCTTTGATAATTGACTGCGCTTTGTCATCACGCAAAAAAAGAATTCCTTAATTTTCATCGCCCTAAAGGACTACCGATGTTCGCTGGCGCTCACTATTATTATTGCGAGGGAGCGAAGCGACGTGGCGATCTCCAACGAAAGTCACAGGCAATCTCTATGCCGGTCTACGCTAAGCACGGCTTGGCAGGAGTGTTAGCCGGGATGCAGGAGTATTGGCCGGAGGTAAATGTTGGTTGTCAGGGAAAAAGTTGACTAACAGGAGGGCAGCATGGTCAACACCAGCTTATGTGCGGGCAGTTATCTGACCCGTCAAACTCAGGTCATAGTCGCCCAAGCCCTGCACTTCATCTTTGAAAGCAGGAGAATTCAGCACGTCCAGCATCCTGACCACGGAAGCTTTGTTTATATCCTCATGACGAATTACCAATTCATAATCTTCCGTCTGCAGGGGAACAAAATCAATTCCCCTTACCTGCATGGCTGCTTTCTCATTTCCCAAACCAAAGTCAGCCACCCCCCGGGCTACCGCGCTGGCTACGGCCAGGTGGGAAGTTTCATATTCACGATAACCATTGACCGTTTGGTGGGAGATTCCCAGCTGGCGCAGCTTTTCATCCAATAACACCCGGGTGCCGCAACCCGGTTCACGATTAATAAATCGTATTTCTGCCCGGCCCAGATCTTCCCATTTGGTAATGTTGCGGGGATTGCCGGAATGAACATAAAACCCCTGCCTTCGTTTGGCCAAGTGGACAATAACGGCAGGCATACCCGGCATTAGCCGCCTGACAAAAGGTACATTGTAGGTATTGGTATCTGCATCCCACAAATGAATGCCGGCAGCATCACTCTGACCACTGTATACTGCCAGAAGTCCGGCAAAGCTCTCCCGGTGATCCCGGTAAACCTGAAGGGGCTGCTGCCCGGTTTTCAGGTGTCTGGCTAAAACGTCCAGGATAACATCCATGCCGGTTATCACCAGGATATCCTTGTCCACTTTACGTTCACCGGTTACCTGATACTGCATAACTCCAGTCTCTGGCCCGCTCTCCTGGGCAGGCGCAGGGAAGGCCGCACCTCCGCGCCGCAGGCGGAAATTTTCCACATCCTGAGGGTTAATGCGGATTTTCCGACCTATGCGAAAAGCAGGCAATTCTCCCCGCTTGACCAGTTCATACACCGTATGTTTTTTAATCTTAAGAATCTCCGCTACTTCCTCAGGAGTCAATGAATGATTATCCGCCACGGCTATTCCTCCTCGCTGTATTGCTTACCCTATTTTATCATGAATACCTGTTGTGACTTTGTTGTGTTTTGTTAATCTGTGTTAAGGGTATTGCTGTTTTTGTTAAATTTTGTTAAGTTATACTTAATACAATAAATTGGGGGGGAGGAAGGTTGTTATGAAAAAGAGATCATTATCGTTAATCATGCTGTCAATTATGGTATTAACATTAATCGGATGCGGCAGCTCTACCGACACCAAGGACGTCACCGAACCGGTGGAACTAAATGTATCGGCAGCGGCCAGCCTGACCGATGCCGCCCAGGAAATTGCTGATCTGTACAGCCAGCAGAACACAAATGTCAAAATCACCTTTAATTTTGCCTCGTCAGGAACCCTGCAAAAGCAAATTGAAGAAGGAGCACCGGCCGACCTTTTCATTTCCGCAGGTAAAAAACAAATGGATGCTCTGCAGGAACAAGGCCTGATTGTTGACAGCAGCCGCAAGGATCTTTTGGGAAATGAGCTGGTGCTGATTGCTCCGGAGGACAGCACTCTCCAGGGTTTTACCAGCTTAACTGATGCCTCCGTAGGAAAGATCGCTATCGGCACACCCGAAACGGTCCCAGCAGGAAAGTATGCCCAGGAGGCCTTAATATCCCTGGGATTATGGGATTCCATCGAGCCCAAGCTGGTAATGGCCAAAGACGTTCGCCAGGTACTGACCTATGTCCAAACGGGCAATACCGATGCCGGACTGGTATATCGCTCTGATACCTATCAGGCAGACAAGATAAAAATTATTGCAGCGGCCCCCGGCGATTCCCATGCACCTATCGTATATCCTATGGCGGTAATCAAATCCAGTCAGAAACAGGAGGCGGCGGTAGATTTCGCTGACTTCTTATCCAGCCAGGAAGCAAAAGATATTTTCACCAAATATCAATTCGTTCCATTAGACTAATACAGGTTAATCACCATCAGATTAATTAACGGAGAAGCAATAAATGTGGTACTTAAATGACTGGTTTCCAGTTTTGCTTTCTTTGCGGGTGGCTTTTATAAGCCTGGTTGTAGTGGTCCTATTTGCCTTGCCTTTAGCCCGTATACTGGGCTTGTATGAGTTTAGGGGACGAGATATACTGGAGGCCATTTTTACCCTTCCCCTGGTGCTGCCGCCATCGGTAGTAGGGTACGGTTTGCTGGTGTTCATCGGCCGCAACGGTATCGTAGGGAAATATTTAGCCGACATGGGTATAACTCTGATTTTTTCCTGGTGGGCAGTAGTACTGGCCGCCAGTGTAGTAGCTTTTCCCCTTATGTACCAGAGCTGCCGGGGAGCCTTTGCCAGTGTTGACAGCAGTTATGAGAAAGCGGCCCGTACTTTGGGGGCCAATGAACTATATATCTTTTTCCGGGTCACTCTGCCCCTGGCCTGGCCCGGCATACTTTCCGGAGTGGTGTTGACCTTTGCCCGTGCCCTAGGGGAATTCGGTGCCACCTTAATGGTAGCCGGAAATATCCCCGGACAAACCCAGACCATTCCCCTGGCTATCTATTTCGCTGTAGAATCAGGAGACAAAGCTACTGCCAATACTCTGGTAGCGATCATAACCATATTCTGTTTCCTACTCATACTCTGGGTGAATCGCTGGAACAAAAAATATGTCCGTTAACGGTAACGGGTAAAGGATAGGAGGAAGGCAGCATGTTAAAAGCATCTATCCAAAAGAAATTGTGGCACTTTGACCTGGATGTCACCTACCAGGTGGAAGTTGGACAAGTACTTATCCTGTGGGGGCCTTCCGGTTCCGGTAAAACTACTATTTTGGAGTGTATAGCCGGTTTGCGCACACCTGATTCCGGAGAAATAGAGCTGAACGGGCGTATGCTGTTCAATTCCCAGGAAAGAATTAATGTGCCCAGTCGCCAGCGGGGCATCGGGTATTTATTCCAAAACTATGCCCTGTTTCCGCATATGACGGTAGAAGAAAATGTACGCTTTGGATTGCAGGCGCAGCGCATCAGTCCTAAAAAGCAGAAGGTGCTTTACCAGGATCTGCTGGATTCCTTCGGGGTGGGTCACCTGCTGAAGCGATATCCATCCCAGCTTTCCGGAGGTGAGAAACAGAGGGTAGCCCTGGCCCGAGCATTGGTTGTCAATCCCCAGTTGTTGCTTTTGGACGAGCCCTTTAGCGCCCTGGACCGGGAAACCAAACTGTCCCTTCGCCAGCAACTTGTCAGCCTGCACCAGCAGTGGAAGATTCCCATGATCCTGGTAACCCACGACCAGGAAGATGCCGAGGAGCTGGGAGATATCTTCATAAACTTGCATTATGGACAGGTTATAAACCGGTAGCATTCATTTTACCGGCTGTTATCCTTTATAGGTATTCAGCCTTGATCTAGCAAGGAAAACAAGAAAAAAGTACCCTGCCGCTCAGGGCAGTCTTCACCGTAAACACTCCATTCCCAAACAACAGCAACCTCCCGGTTATGAGGAGGTTGCTGTTGTTTTAAACAGTTTACTTATCCTTTATGCATGGCCCGCAGGGCTTTGCGGTCGGGTTTTCCTACTGAAGTTCTGGGAAGGGCATCAATGAACTCTACTATAGTGGGTACTTTGTAGGGAGCCAGATTGGCCCGGCAGTGGGCAATAACTTCTTCTTTCGTCAAAGTCTGCCCCTCTTTTACTACTACATATACTTTGACTGTCTCTCCCCGTTTAGGATCGGGCACTCCTATGGTACAGGCTTCCATAATAGCCGGATGGGCATAAAGAACTTCGTCAATATCGCGAGGATACACATTAAACCCGCTGCAAATGATCATATCTTTCTTACGATCAACAATGAAGACAAAGCCGTCCTCATCCATATATACTATATCCCCGGTGTAAAACCAGCCGTCCCGGACAGCCAGTGCCGTTTCCTCCGGATTATTCCAGTATTCCTTGATAACTTGAGGACCGCGGGCTATTAACTCGCCCAATTCCCCGCGAGGCATTACCTTGGTACCTGTTTCCACATCCACCACTACCAAATCGGTATCAGGCCATACTATGCCGCAGCTGCCCGGTTTACGCAGCCTGAATACCGGATTGACCGTAAGTATATTAATCGTTTCAGAAAGTCCGTACCCTTCAAATATTTTTCCGCCAGTAAGTTCTTCGAATCGCTTCATGGTCTCAACTGCCAGGGGGGACGAACCACAGAATATACCCTTTAGAGAAGTAATATCTGCTTCAGCAATCTTAGGATGATTATTTAGTCCTATTATCATGGCCGGTACAGCAGCAAATAAATTAGGACGATGCTGCTCAATAGCCGCTAATAAATTATCAGGAGTAGGCTGGGCTACCAGCACTATGGATCCCCCGCAATAAAGGCAAATGTTGACATTGGCATTCAGACCATAGATATGATTCAAAGGAATAGCACACAGGGTTCTGACTTCATCATAAGGAATCAGCTTAAAATTGCTGGTGGTCCAAACTGCCGTACGGATACACTGGGACCACATCATGGCATTGGTCAATACACAACCTTTGGGAACCCCGGTAGTACCTCCCGTGTACTGGAGCCGGCAGATGTCTCCGGCATAAACTTCTACACCGGGTTCTGCGTCACTGGCCGGACCGATCAATTCCATAAAATCATAAATATTGTCGCCTTTTTCCACTTCCACTAGCCCGCTGGGCACTTGAAATACTATCACTCTTTTTACCGGTGAGTCTTTCTCTTTTAATAATTCGATAGCCTTGGAGGCGAACATAGCCATGACAATAACCGTTTCCGTACCGCTGTCGGCAAACTGCACCCTCAATTCCGGAACTGTATAGAGGGGATTGGTAGGTACTTCGATAGCACCAATTTTTAGAAGGGCATGCAGGGAAAACAGGTACTGGGGTACATTGGGGGCCATTATGGCTACCCTATCACCTTTTTTAACACCCAGTCCCAAGAGAGCATTGGCTAGTTTACGAGCAATCATGTTCACGGTACGATAATCAAACTGCAAATCGCCCATGAGTATGTAAGGTTTTTCCGGATGTTTATCAGCCCACTTGTTAAACCAATACTTCAGCGGGTAGTCAGCATATTCGAAGTGTTTGGGCACACCCTCGTCATACAGTGCTTCCCAGCGAGGACGCCATTTGGCTAAATCCTCTTCAAAATCCTTAAGCCAAGGCTTATCCAAAACAATCCCTCCCTTATCTTATTTCACTCCGTGATCTATTTATAATATTATATCATAATTACGACACTATATTATTTAATATCATAATATTTTTATATATATTGCTTATTTTTACTAAAATTGGCATAAAGGGGGGGGTAAGTGTTCTGGCTTATAGGCGGCTTTTTCCTGGCAAATTGGAACGTGGTATTAGATAGAATCCAATAAAAGCAGCCAGCAGCTTTTTACATAAACTGCTGGCTGCTCTATCTGTTTACCTATTTATGCTTTTCCGCATACATCTGACGAAGTACGTTTTTCTCGATCTTGCCGATGTAGTTGTGGGGGATAGCGTCTACGAAGAAATAGCCATCGGGGAGGTCCGGTATCCACCATTTTTCTATTTTGCCCTCTGCAGCGAATTTTTCCAGGTGAGCTCTGACATCTTCGGCAGTAGCGGTTTCTCCGGGTTTGAGAGCTATACAGGCACAAGGTCTTTCATCCCAGCGAGGATGAGGTACGCCGATAACTGCGCACTCTAATACTGGTTTGAATTGGCTGATGGCATCTTCCAGTATCAAAGTAGAAATCCACTCGCCTCCGGACTTAATGGCATCTTTATTACGGTCAGTAATCATTAAATAACCTTCTGGATCAATATAGCCGACATCTCCGGTGTTAAGCCAGCCATTCTTCCACAATTCCCGGGTCTTTTCAGGTTCACGGAAGTACTCATGGGTACACCAGGGAGTACGCACTACCACATTGCCGACTGAATGGCCATCATGAGGCAGTTCATTGAAGTCATCATCCACTACTTTGACCCGGGAGAAAATCCAGGGAATACCGCTCTTTATATAATAAGAAATCTTGTCTTCCATGGGCAGATCCAGATGTTCTTCTCTCAATTGTCCCAGGGTCATGGCCGGACAGGTTTCGGTCATTCCATAACAGGATTGGGTCAATATGCCCAGTTCCCAGGCACGTTCGGCCAGCTGCCGGTTGAGTTTGGCACCGCCTAACCCTACATGCCAATTGCTGAGGTCATATTTTTCCGCATCAGGATGGAAGACCAGCATATGCAGGATAGTAGTGACACAGTGGCTGAAATTGACCTTTTCTTCATGCAGCCATCTGAGGATCTTGTCGGGTTCATAGCGTCCGGGCAAGATAAATTTACATCCCATCATGAAGGCGAAATAAGGCACACCCCATGCCTGTACATGGAACATGGGAGTAAGGGGCATATATACCTGATTGGCTCTGAACTCCATACCTCCCGGATATAACCCCCAGGTCATACACACTGATACCGCATGCATAAACAGATCCCGGTGAGTGAAAACAACCCCTTTGGGATTACCGGTAGTACCTGAGGTATAGCACAGGGTAGCACGACTGTTTTCCGATATCTCTGGGAATTCGTAATCAGGGGATTGCAGAGCCAGTAAATCTTCATATAAGTAGACATTGGGAAGTGAAGTTTCAGGGCGGAAATCTTTCTTGTCCGACATCAACACATAAGCCCGGACGGTGGTTAGTTGATCCTGAATACTTTCAATGAGCGGGAGAAAATCTTCGTTGATGAACAATACTACATCTTCAGCGTGGTTAATACAATAGGCGATTTGCTCGGGGGCCATGCGGATGTTCACGGTGTGAAATAGACTGCCGTACAGGGGAATTGCCCAATGAGCTTCCAGGTACCGATGGGTATCCCATTCTAGCATACCAACTGCTTCTCCAGGTTTTACTCCCAGATAAGCCAGGGCATTTGATAGCCGCTTGACGCGTTCATAGTGTTCCAGGTAGGTAAACTGCAGTTCATCCCGGTACTTAATTACTTGGTTAGGGGCATAAATAAGGCCGTAATCTAAAAAGCTACGTAATGTAAGCTGGTACTGGTAACCGATAGTTTCCATACTTGTCGCCTCCTAATTATATTGAACTGCCAACAAAGCAATAAAATTCATAATCGCCTCCTTTATTCTCCAATATACGACATTTATCTCATTATACTGCGGTCACCGGCTGGCGGTCAACGAAAATGAAAAACTTAATTCGGTATGTGATAAATATGGCACACAATACAGGAAGGTTACCTTGAAGGCGGTACAAATTAAATAGTATGGAATGAGGGCAACAGCATTAGAAATGATCTTTTCATAACCTCTTCAATGTCGTAATCTCCATCATGCAGGCACCAGTCATAAGTGATGCCGCGGGAGATGCTTAAAACCAAGCGAGTAAGAACTTCGGCGGAGACATCCGAGCGTATCTGATTTTCCTGCTGACCTTCACGAATAGCATCGCGTATCAATCTAAAAAAAGCACGGTCTTCCGAAATAAAAAAGGCAGTACCTGTATCCAACTGGTGTTTGTAGATCTGCTTAACGAATTCCAGGCCTTTAGCTTTAGCATAGCGGGCTTGAAAGGAAACCGCACATATGATCCGGTCATAAGGGGTGGCGGTGGCGGGAAGAGCCATAACTTCTGCACTGAATTTTATGTCCACATCCATGTAAGTTTCGATAACTATATCAGATTTGGATTTGAAGTAATGGTAGAAAAGACCTTTGGCCACACCGGATTTCTTGCAGATCTCCTCCACTGTCACATTATCAAATCCCTTTTCTGCAATCAATTGAACGGCCGTGTTAAAGATCTTGCGCCGGCTCTCTATGGCCTGTAGATCGCGGGACGTCAGGTTTTCCTTCTTCACTTTTCATTCCTCTTTCGCAAAATACCGGACCTGAATACTTATTTTAGTATAACTGCTGCCCCAATTAACCGCAATCAGGTTGATAATTGCCTATCTCACATTCAGGTAGCACAGAAGATAGCCCCGTGACCAGTGACAGCTAATCATCCCTAATGGAATGTACCTAGGGCTACATAGATTAACAACATGAAAAGCAATTAACGGTAAAAGGTATAAGCCAGGAGCAGCCAAACCGGTATACTCAATATGATTCCCCAGCGTTCATTTTTAGTCAGTTCCTTGCCTTTGGCAGCCAGATAGACTCCCATACCTACTGAAGCTATTAATAAAGCCCCGGCTATAATATACTGTGCAGCTATTCCTGCTCGCTGTATGGGAAACACCAAAAAGGCACACAAAAGCCAAATAATCGCCAGCACCCAGGCCACTCGTGAAAGCACCATATTATTCTCTCCCCCTTTTTATGATTCAATATAGTTTATCTTCTCAAGGCCTATAATGGGAACCAAAACCTCACCTGTTTTACTCATTTAAACGTCAAGAGTTTTCCCCGGAGCAGCCCTTTTCAACTCTTTAATCTTGCCCGCATAGAGTGAACGGGTAAGAAGCGGGAACCAGAAATTAGCCAAAAGATAAGACGTTTTACGTACTACGGGCTTGGGTTGGCGAGCTGCAGGATGCGGCTTTTGCTCCGGCAAGCTTATTTCGGTAATTACCGCTTCATCTCCCCGGCTATTGGCGGCAGCCAAGACCTCACCGCCTGCTCCCATAACCTTGCAGGCCGAATACATCTGGCAGGTCATTTCCAGATCATTGGCCTCACCCAGGTATTTGGCCAGTTTCAGCGAAGATAAAACATAAACCAAAAAGGTTCCTTTACCTTTAGGGATAGGTGTATTAAAGGTACCATTGCATATAGCACTCACAGCCGGAACACCCAGCCAGGCGCACTGCTGTTCGATAGTTTTCCCAAACAGGTTGTGGGCTTCATCATGCATGGATTGTATAGTAGAGCCCATATCTTCAGGCCCCAGCTCCACTGAAGGAAGTCTCAATTTTGCTTTGAAAACATCGGGCGGACAGCTGGATATAACCATCAGGTCCACTTTGCCCGCATACTGCTTCCATAAATGCGCATGAGCAATGTCCCAGCAGATTAAAAAACCGATATCTCCAAGGTCAGTATGGGCCACCAACGTTTGAGGCCGGTTCTTGACCGGGACAAAATAGCCTCGTTCCCAACTCCAGGGATAATTTTTTATATACCGCCACATACGCCCATCAGGTGCAAACAGCAAAAGGGTATTGTAAATATCCTGGCCTTCCTCATCCCAAAGCAGCAGGTTGCCCGCCAAATGGATATTAAGCTCGGCAGCAGTATGCTTCATCCACTGCACCGTAGTACCATCTTCAAATCTTTCCGCATTTTCATAATTTGCGTTGGTGTATGCGTACCCGGTATTAAACACCTCGGGCAGTACCACCAGTTCTGCTCCCTGGCCGGCAGCTTCTCGAACCAAGCCATAGGCCCGCTCCAACCGAACGGGAACAGGAGCCGGAGCTACATCCATCTGAATCGCAGCTACCTTCAACTTACGCGACATATTATCAGCCTCCTGGTAAACACCGGTAGAAATACCCCTGCACTTTCCATAATGGTATCATTCCTCCAGATATTGGTAAAGCACGCTAAAGAAGAACATAGCTCCTTCTTATGCCTGGCTTCGCCCAGCAATGCACACCAGAACAGTATGGTTATTGTCAAGCTGCCAAAATCAACAACAAACCACTCTCTTTAAGCGTTAGGGAAATTAACCCTATAATCGGATTCCCTGCCCTGCACATAAAAATAGCAACCTCGCTTTTATAAGGAGGCTGCAATAGTCTTATCAGTGTTTTTATAGAGTAATAACTTGATCGATGTTGGCACTGCCCAAAACAGCGTATAGGTTAGGAAAACAGCCAATAGCAGCGCCTTGAATCAATTTGTCGTCAATACCTCTTTCGATGCTGCACATATCGCAGGCCATTAGAATGGTGCCATATTTTTCATGAATCTCCTGCAATCTGTCACCGGTACTGCTGCCTTCGGTAAGCAGGAAGGTATTATCGAAGAAGAACATCATCCCGACAACCTCCACTCCGTGTCTTTCCTCCAGCATTTGAGGAATTATCATTTTGTCCAGGATTCTTTGCGCATTGTTGGTGGAAAAAATGTAAGCCACCCTCATTCTTACCCTCTCCCTTAAACTATTTATTTGGCAGCTCTGCTTCTGCCATTGGCAACATTGGTATACTTGCTGTGCATCCGGTTGTAAGAAGCAACAAAGATATTGTCAACGCCCCGATGCCTAAACGGGATATCATCCCTTCTTTCACTTTCTCCTTCTCGAAAAGCTTGGCGTACCAGGTCGGTCAGTTCGGACACGTATTCTTTGAAAGCTTTGCTTTGGCGTGAACGAGGCCGGGGAAGATCGATATACACATCTTGAATGATCCGCCCTTTATTGGCAGACATAACGATGACCCGATCGCTTAAGTAAACGGATTCATTTACATCATGGGTAACCATCACCACAGTAGTTTTGGTTTCTTCCACCAGGGCTGCCAGTTCTTCCTGTAAAAGCTCGCGCATTTGAAAATCTATGGCTCCCAGGGGCTCATCCAGGAGCAGTATCTCCGGGCGACTGGCCAATGCTCTTACAACCGCTACTCTTTGCTGCATACCACCGGAAAGCTGTATGGGATATTTATTCTCACTGCCATGTAAATGAGATATATCCAGCAATTCCTGTAAGCGTTGCTCTCTTTCCTTTTTGCTGAAATTCTGCACTTTAAGCGAATAAAGAATATTCTCCTTCACTGTCATCCAAGGAAATAGGGCATAATTCTGAAAAACGAACCCCCGATCCGGACCTGGTCCCTCGACTTTTTTACCGGCCAGATAGATCTGCCCCGCATCAGGCAACATGAAGCCTCCCAGCATAGTTAAAAGGGTAGTTTTTCCACATCCGGATGGCCCCAGCAGAGAAACATACTGCCCCTGTTCCACATTAAAGGACATGTTTTCCAAGACGATATGAGCAGGTTTCTTCTTCTGGGTAAATGTTTTGCTGATCTCCTTAACTTCCAACAAAGCCATCTTTGAATCTCCATGAAGTCATTTTTCTCTCAACGGCAATAAACACTTTATCAATGGCATAGCCCACTAATCCCGACATGATCATCAGGGCATAAAGCTGGGCTGTTTCCAGACGCACCTGAGCTTCTACCATCAGAAATCCAAAACCAGCACTGGTAGCAATAAACTCGGCACAGATAACAGACATCCACCCGGCTCCCATAGCCAAGCGGCAGCCAGTTAAAATATGTGGCATTGCACCCGGTACCACAATGTCGCGCACGATGTCCAGCTTTGAAGCACCCATGCTGCGAGCAGCATTATAGTAATTGGGATCGATTCCCTGCACACCGGCAATGGTGTTAATAACCAGGGGGAAAATTGCACTCATGGCAATCAAGAAAACTGTCGGCCCATCTCCCAATCCAAACCAGATGATCGACAGGGGTACCCAAGCCATAATTGGAATCTGGCGAATGGAGTTCATTACAGGTGCCAGCGACTGCATGGCCGTGGCCGAATAACCCATGAGAAGCCCGAGGGGAACCCCAATCACATAAGCATAAAGAAAACCGGTAATTACCCTTTTTAAAGTCAGTCCTAAATTAGACATGATAACTGGATCTGTCCAGGCAGTGAAAAACTCCATCGCTGTTTCCGATAAATAGGGCAGCAACAAAGTGTTCTGTATCCTACTGGCAGCAAAGTTCCAAATAATCAGCAGGACCATTAATACGAACAGAGTATAGAAATTACCTCGATATTTATCAAAAATATCTCCCAGATTTAATTTGGCATTGCCAGCATCCGGTATTGCACTCCCATGTCTTTCCATACTTCTACCTCTGCACTGCTATCTTCCAGTTCCAACTTTATAGCCAGCTCCCTGGTCAGCACTTCCGTACTGTTCATTTCTGCCGCCGCCTGGTTATAGGCTTTAATAAAATTTGCTAACTCAGGACCGCCTATCAGATCTTTATGCACCACTAATACCGAAGTAGGATAATCCGCTGGTAAGGCTGAACGGTAACCACCTATTTTCAGCGCCCCCAGTATATCCAGGACAATCCCTTCCACCGCTTTTCTTTCCAGGGCATAGGGCAGGCCTGATGGCAGCATAGGCTGCATTTCAATGCTACTGCCCAGGTTGGACCATACTAACTGTTTCTGAATATCCCGGCCGTTCATATAGCCTACGGTTTGCGGCAACTTATCCTGAGAAGTGACCAGTACCAGAGCGTTGACGACTACCGCACCCAAAACTTCATAGGGCTGCCCGCTGGCAATCAATTTGTCGGCACTGTCTGGACAAAGTATCGCCATATCAAAATTTCCGGCGGCTAAGGCCAGCTCGGTTTGGCTGTTGCAACAATCCTGCAATTGTTGATAGCTCATATTAACAACCTCGAGGGCTCCACTATCTTGACTGGCTAAATAACTGACCAGCAAACCGGCAGCGTCATCATTGCAGGCTACTTTCAAGTCGCTCATTTCTTGCCCGGGGCTCAGCCAGGCCATCAAGGCCAGAATGATTACCGCAGCAACTATGATTCCTTCCAACAGCAGGCTTTTATTTCTCATGTTGTGAAAATGGCCCTCTCCGTACCAAAAGGACGACTAAAATGCCATCGCTTCCTAATGTGTCATTGCGGTGAAAAGAGCTCTCTTCGTGCCATCGCGAGGAGCACAGCGACGTGGTGATCTCTCTTAACAGACCTGCTGTTCGCGTTTGAGATTGCTTCGCTCCGCTCGCAATGACACCCTGGAGTCTCATCCATCGTTGCACTGCAGTTCATATCTGCTCAGTCCTTTTCTAATGCCAAGATATTTACGCCTTGATATTGTCCACTTCCATAGCTTTGGCCTTCCAGTCTTCATAACCCATTCCCAGAGGAAATACCGGATCTACTTCATTTTTGATGAAGGTTTGAAAATCTTTGGCACCGCAGTTATCCATATAGGTAGTATCAACATAGTCAGCCAAGTTTACATTGTTGATGTCGTCCTGCACGCTGTACTTGCGCATAGTTGCCAATTGGTTTTCCATTTCATCCATTTTCAGATCCCAGGAAATAGTGCGGCCTTCTTCATTGGTCTTTTTCCAAATAGTCATTAAGCCCACTTCCAAAGGCACACTGTAGTTCTTGGCAAATATTTCTGCAGCTTTATAAGGATGTTTGTACATATACTGAACCGCTAAGGTATGAGCCAGTAAAACCCGCTCTGCCAATCTGGGGTGAGCTTTGGCAAATTCACGATGCATGGCTATCTTACAGCAGGTTCCTTGAAATCCATTCCGCTCTGTATTTTGGCGTATAACTACCCAGCCGGTACCCTCGTATTCCGCCATGGATCCCCAAGGATCACAGCAAATATAAGCGTCCAACTTTCCCGCTTTTAGAGCAAAATACTCATCCTTGTCGGACATGTTATAATTCTCATAGAGGGTGATATCAGCGGGAATACCCAGCTGTTCAGCCCATTCCACCCAATTGAGATTGTTCTCTTCGGGATCAGTGCCAAAAGAAACTCTTTTTCCCACCAAATCTGCCGGACTTTTGATCCCAAGACTGGCTACCAGGTATTCCGCTCCTCCTGTATGATTCTGACCGGCTATGAACAATGGCGTTCCCTTTGGAACCGCCCTCAGAGTAGTGGTCCATCCTGCATAGCCCACATCCATTTTCCCGGCTGCCATAGCTTCAGGTACATTGCCGTTACCGGTCAAGTTCACTTTCAGCCCTAAAGCATCAAAAATGCCGGTGTCCATAGCTATACACGCAGCAGTCATATGATCGCAATCATAGTAACCCATGTTTATAGTGTAATTAGCATCTTCAGCACTTAACGGTTCCAGGTTATATTCTTCGACTAACTGAGCCGCCAAATCGTCTCCGGTTTGCTCAGAATCCTGGGGCGTCTGCCCGCCACAACCGGATAAAGCCAATATCCCCAAGAATAAAACAACAAGCAGGATATTAGGCTTTCGCTTTTTCATTTTCTTCATCCCCTCTCTGCTGCTTTTCCTTTGGTTAGTCAATTGCTTACTAGCAGCAATTTTCCATGCCTTCCCCAAATATATTTACAAAATCTCCGTTCTCCCAGCGATATATGGCGTACCCGATGTTCACCCCCTTAGAACCTGACACTATTAATTCAACCGGTGCCTTATTATCTATATCCCGCCATTCTATACGGTAATTCTCTACCGGGGCAGGAGTAGGTTCGGAAAAGATCACCTCTCCTTTTTCTTCCCAGATGGCGATCATCTTGTTAGTTTCAGCGGTATCCTGGTAGATCACGATCAAATCTTCCCGCCCGTCATCATTAATATCATTGACTCCTGTCAGCAGCGGCTTTTTTTCCCCATATACAGCTATAAAATGCTTATACAAACTATGATCTGTTTCCATGGCAGCAGGCTTCTCTTGGCCGGGAATAGCAGCTTCCTCCGGCACACCTCCGCTGCAGCCGGAAAGAAAAAAGAGAAATAGAAGTATGGTTGTACTCTTAATCCTACGCATTTACAGCTCTCCGCCCCAGTTTCATGAACCATTCCTTAACCGTAGGCCGCCAGGCAATAATGCCCATGGCCAGTATAATGACCGCACAAATATACTCCACCCCTGCTGGCACAGTCAGGGACAGTTTGCTCGCCAAAGCAATGCTTTTCTGAGCACCGCTTAAATCAAAGACTGGTGTAAATCCGGGCATCAGCAAATAATTAGTAATATAGCCGATCACGAAGCTAAACAATATTACCGTACCGGTGTATATTACTATAGTTCTCTTGCCAATCAGCTTAAAAATGCTGAATAACTCAGGTATGTTGGTGGCAGTCCCGGTTAAAAGGAAGGCAATGGCTGCACCCGGAGCGGCACCCGCAGCAACGAGGGCAGCAATAAAGGGAATATGCCCCACTGCGCACACATACATGATGGCTCCTAGCCCAGCAATACCCACAAGAGAAACCATATCAGGCCGGCTAAGATAATCCTGAATAAAAGATACCGGGATAATGGTGAGCAAAAGCGCTGCCAGCACCAACCCCACCAGAACATAGCGGCTTACCTGAAAACCCAGGCTGCGCACGCCCCAATCCAGACCGCTGGTTATTTTTTTACTCCAGGGGGTTTTAACGGCGGCAGAGTTTATCTGTGCGGATCCCCGGGAAGCATTGGCCATAGCTGCCGCCACTGGGGATATGAGTTCGTCTTTTCCAAATTTGTTCCCCAGTACCCCAATTATCATTGGCAACATGAAACCGGTGATAATATATATCGCGGTTAGCTGGGGGCCCAATAGAACAAAAGCCAGTATAACTGCAGCCGGATTTATTATGGGTGTGGCTACCAGAAAAGCCAGAGTTGGCCCTAAATAAGCACCTGAATGATATAGACTTAAGGCTAAAGGTACCACTCCGCAGCTGCAAATGGGCAAGAGCATCCCGGAAATAGTAGCCTTCACCAGGGAAGACATCTTGGTGTTGCCCAAATTCCTTTGCAGGAATTCCGGCCGCAATACAACGTGTAAAAAACTGCAAAGCAAATAACTTACTACCAGCCAGAAAGAACTAATATTTAATAATTGCCAAAAGGAAGCCCAAAAGTCATTAGCCATTTACTTCATCCAGTGCTGCCTTAACGGCCCTTTCGATTGTCCTTCTGCTTAAATCATCATACCGGTCTTTTTCATTGATGATCAAAGTACCGCGGTTGATTACCCCATATTTAGGAAGATAATCAAAATCCTTGCCCATATAGTATATTTTCAGATCTATCTGCTGGGGATGTCTGGCAGCTAGTTCTCTTAATACATCCCCATAACCATCACAACAGGAACAAGTATTGATAAATTCCACCTTCACCTTCTCCATGCTCAGTTCCCTCCCGATCGCTCTCCTCCGGCATATGCGGCTAATGTAATATAATTTTTTGTTATACTTATTATTCTTTAAACATATTATAATTGGCCAGGAAAAATGCGTCAATAAAAGTGGTGAATCCTGGTGACGAAAGAGGCGTTACCGTTTCCACCCGTGACAGTTGCAGCGAATCAATATCCCACGGTATCCAAAGGCTGAAAGGCCCAATCAGCGTACCTGGATCTCCGCTGACATGATTGACCATAAACTTTCCCCCAACAACTCTCCAAAAAAAATCAAATTTTTAGTTGACAGTTTATATATAATATAATAGTATGATAGTGCACTAGGTAATTAATGCACTAGGCAGGTGATGTAATCGTGAACTTTGATGCTGCTCAACCGATTTACCGCCAAATTATTGATGATTTTAAGAAAAAGATGATTCGCGGTGAGTTGAAAAATGGGGATCGTATTCCTTCACAGCGGGAGTACGCAGAGATGGCCAGGGTTAACCCTAATACTGTTCAGAGAGCATACCGGGAGATGGAAGCTATGCATATGGTAGAAACCCTAAGGGGCCAGGGGACCTTTGTCAGCGCTGATCAGGAGATGCTGGCCAGTATGAAAGAAGAGATGGCCCAATCAATTTTAAATTACTTTGTTGCCGAAATGGATGCTCTGGGTTACCAGGGCAGTGATCTGATTAAGATGCTGCAGGACTACATGCAGGCCAAGGAGGCGGAAGACCAGTGATTGAGTTTAGACAGGTAAGCAAATATTTTGGTACCGTACGCGCCTTAGACAATTTTCAGGCGCAGCTGGCTTCAGGACGGGTAATTGGCTTATTTGGCCCTAACGGAGCCGGCAAATCAACTACTCTCAAAATGATTGCCGGGTTGAATCGTCCTAGCCGGGGAGAGGTGCTGGTAGATGGGTTGAATCCCTGGATGACCCGGGACCGGGTAGCCTATCTGCCGGAAGTAGATCATTTGTACCCTTGGATGACAGTAGGAAAAGCCGCTGAATTTATAAGCACTTTCTACTCAGACTGGGATCACACCAAGTACCATGACCTGTTGAATTACTTAAATTTAAATGAAGCTATGAAAATCGGTAAAATTTCCAAAGGGCAGCGGGCCAAAGTCAAACTGCTGTTAACCTTGTCCAGACGTTCCTCCTACCTGCTGCTGGATGAGCCCTTGTCAGGCATCGATCTGCTCACCCGGGAAGAGATCATCAACTCGGTTATCCGGGACTATCGAGAAGGAGAGCAAACCATAATTATTTCCACTCATGAGATTGGAGAGGTGGAAAGATTAGTGGATGAAGTAATATTTATCCGCAATGGTAAAACAGTATTGTCTGGTAATGCCGAAGATTTACGGGAAGAGAAAAACATGTCCCTGGTGGAAATAATGAAGGAGGTGATGCGGGATGCTCGCTAAATCCCTCTCAAGGTTTGGAGCTCTTTACAAAAAACAAATGCGGGAAATGGCACCCGAACTGGCAGTAATAGGAGGAACAGCCATTCTAGTAAGCCTGGTGCTCTACCTGAAAATAGGCTCCATACACACTGCGGTTTTGTTTGCTATGATGATGGTAATGGGTTTGGCCTGTTTCTTGCCTATTGTTTCCTCTTTCCGGCTGGGACAGGAATGGAATAATCACACCATTTATTTGATGATGTCCCTTCCCGTAGGAGGCGGTATGATACTGGGCAGCCGCTTGGCAGCCCTTTTAACCCAGTATGTGTTCGGTACCTTGATTGTAGGCATATGTGGAGTGCTGCTCGTTATAGGATTGGCTCCAGAACCAATTTATACTTATCTGGACGAGTTGCTGCCCTACCTGGATATAGCCGTGCTGCTGTATTTGCTCACCATTGTATGGATGGGTTACCTGCTTTCAGTCAGCTTTTTCAGCCAGATTATTGGCAAGCTGGTCAGCCGCTTCTCTGGACTGGTCACCATCATTACCTTTTGTATCACCCTCTGGCTGTCAGGAAAGGTGATGGGCATGATGATAGGCCAACAAACGTTCATAGAGGGTCCAGATCTTACTGCACAGGTTTTAGGAATGCTGTTGGGAGTAATCACTTTAGTAGCTGCAATTATATTGGCCCTAAGTATTTGGGTATATAACCGGCGGGTGGAATTGTAGCCAGCAAGATCGAGCAACAGGTATAATTTAACCATCTACAGCACAGTATTACAAAGAATGATAATTAATCAATTGACTCGCAGCCTCGGGATTGAGCTATCGCTTTCCGAGGCTTTTTTCGTTCAACTCGAGTATCAAGCCCTCGCGTTAGCATCATAACCTCTCATGTTGAGATATTACTAATGCAAAAAGTAATGAATGATAAATAATTATCTTTGATATTACAATGACATAATTATATAATTATTATAAATCGACATAGAGGCAATTATTTTTCGCCGGTTATGCCACCCGGGGGAGGGAATTTTAAGGAAAGGAGAATGTGAAGGGATGAGTATCAATACGAACACGGGGATCGGTATTTTAGACTATTACAAGTCAAATGTGCCTACCATCCCCCAAATGTTTTACAGTACGGTGCGGAATGCGGGCAGTCAGCCGGCCAATACGTTCAAATCCGGCAAGGAATGGCGCACCATAAGTTACCAGGAATGGGCTCAGATATCTGAAGAAATAGCCCTGGCCTTGATCAAGTATGGCGTCAGGAAAGGTGACGATATTGCCATCCTCTCCAGACCATGTCCTCAGGTGGGATGGGCAGATATGGCCATACTGTTGTCCGGAGCCGTAGTCAACGCCATTACTCCTATGGTGGATGATGAAGAGCTCACCTTTATTGTCAACCGGACGGATGTAAAGTACATATTTGTTGAGAACAAAGCAATGCTGCAAAGAACAGTTTCCTTATGGAAGCAGATGCCCTCTCTCCGGGGAATCATCTGCCTGGAGGAAGATTACCAGGGCAATGGCGAGAATACCTGGGGATTGCAGGAGTTCCGAGCAGCGGGCAGGAGCCACTCCCTGCCAGCTTCTGAATTGCCAGTATACTGGCTGCGTCTAAGTCTCGAGGACCGCGCCCGCCTTGATTACACCAAAAGTACTACCGGTGAATTAAGATGGGAACTGACCAGGCACGGTGAATGGATAAAATCCGAGCCCAGGGGACTGCGCCGGATCTTGTCCGAGAACCTGCAGGGCAAGCCCAGCAATGTATATCCTACCATTATGTCCATACCCAACAGCAGCGAGATAATGTACGCTCTTTATGCCATGATAGCAGTGGGAGCATTGATAAAATACGGTCCAGGACCGTCCAAGATCCAAAAACTGCCTGATCTCCATACTCTGCGCCAGGCTGCCAACGGCTAATTAAACCCGCGAAATTTCTTAGGGGAAGGGTTGCTTCAGGGGGCAAACCTTCCCCTGATGACTTTCTGTCAGTCTTTTAATTGGCGTAAAAAATGTATGACTGGTCCCCGTTTTAGGTCTTCGTGGCAGAATTGGTTGCGGTAGTTGCGCAGGCACCCTTGACAGCTGGCATCTCCTTCTTCCCCGCCACATTCACACGCTTCTAGCTTTTCCCGAGTGCGCTCAAGTATTGTCTTTAATACATCCGGTTCAGCCATGCGATAAACATGACCGGCCCCACCCGGTACATCATCGAAAAGAACCAGCTCCGGTGAGTAAAGACCTCCGTTGGGATGATAGATACAACCGTCCAAATCCTGCCGTTCTATGTCCAGCACGCTACTGGCACCTTCCAACAGGCCATATAAAAGGGATAACCAAAAACCACTATCGGTATTCTGGTAGCCTTGAAAGTTTATCCGAAGGATATCGCTATAAAACTGATGACCTAAAGAATAGCGCTTTATTAGGGTACCGCTGCACCTCTGCCCCCAGGGTGTTTGATGAGAAGCAGGAACTTTATCCGTGCCCATACAGGCAAAACCGCAGAGAGGACAAACCCGGAATCCATGGCTGCCTTTATTTATTACCACCAGTTTTCCCTGGGACTCGGCAATGGCCTCAATCCTCACCCGGGGATAGTCAAGGATAACGCTTTTGGGTTCAGTACTCGTATTGCCCGGGGAGAAAAATACCCGGGTCGAGTAAGTACGCTCCGGTTTTTGCTCCCGGGGACGCTGGGGAGGTTCGGGAGAAGAAATAAAACCAAAGTCGGGAATGATAAAAGTACCCTGGTTATTCCCAAAGGGCCGGTCGCAAACCGGACACTTCTGGAGTTTTTCTTCAAACTCGGCTCGCTGCGGATAAAAATTGTGGCAATGCTTGCAAATGGCATAATCATAGGTATCCCATTGCTTACCGGGAGGCAGTTTAATATACCTGGACGTCCACAGCTTTCCTGCCGCCACTACTTCACTTCCCGGAGCATACTCGGACAGGGCAATGCGCAAATCTCTGTCCAACTCCACCATGCGCGCCTCCTCGGAATGGTGAATTATACTCAATTCAACCACATCCACCGGGAACCCATACTTAGGCAGCACATTGCGGGAAGAAAGAAAACTGATCAGGTTCCTTTCTTTTATGGTTCTGATCAGGCGGGACAGGTGATCAATGCCCCCCTGATTATTTTCAAAACGCCGGCGGCGCAGGTTTTCCAGCTCAGTTACATCATTGACTACCTCATCTTCCGCCCGTTTTAGTACACCAGGGTCTTCAAAAAGGTGATTTATCCAGGACCAATCCTCGATTCCCAATATAGGCTGCATATCCCGCGGTACAATCCGCCGCAGGGAATCCACCAATTCAGCCGGGCGGCCTTGCAGGTAATCCAGGAAAAGATCATGGCCGCAAATGTCCGGAGCAAAAAAGAAATCCTGCACCTGTTCAAAATAATCGGGGTATTGTCTCCAAAAAGAGGCCAGAGCCACGGCATTAACATGTCTTTGGATAATTTTGGGGTTTTGCAGCTGAAAATGAGGAACTCCTATCTTGCCTGCCACCATGTGCAGAGGATTGCGAAAATGGTCCAAATCATGGGAACGCCGCTGGGCATAGGTAAGCACAAAAGCGGTAGATTCCACCCGCCGCCCGGCGCGGCCAGCCCTTTGCACATAATTGGCGGCTGAAGGCGGCACATTGCGCAGTAAAACCGCTTCCAGTTCCCCCACGTCAACCCCCAGTTCAAAGGTGGTCGAACAGCTTAATACATTAACCTGCCCTTGGTTAAATTTAACCTGCAAATCAGCGGCGGCTTCACTGGTCAGCTGCGCTGTATGTTCCCGCACGATCATTCTCCGGGGTGTGAGTCCGGTATACAAGCGATAGTAATGATTATCCCGCAGCATTTCCCGGGGATCACAAGGCACCAGAGTCCCGGAACAACGGTAATTGGGACACACGCCCCGCAAGTTATACAGAGTGAGACTGCGGCAGCGATCGCATCTGTACCACTGCAGGTCCGGTTTAACCTGGGTGGGCTGAAGCTCCCACATCTCATAGCGCAGCTGCCGGGCATTTATATCCCGGTTTATTGTCACTTCCGCAAAATAGTCATGTACCTGCCTCCCCAGGCGAAAGTCTTTTTCCCATATTTTCTCCAGGGCAAAACGGCAATCCTCAGGAGTGGGACGCCCTTCCAGCCGTGCTGCCAAGCGGTGCAGATAATCCAGGCGGCTGTTGAGGTGGCGCGGATTCCAGCCAATAATGCCCCACTTGGTAACCTGTGTATTTGAGTGAGAGCGAACTGCTATTTCCCGGTTGCGCGGCTGAAAAAGCTCATCCCTCGGGGAAACATTCTCGGGAAATAGTACCGCTCCCTGGCGTCGCAGACTGTTTATAAGCACCTGAAACAGCATCCAAACTTCATCGCTGCTCAGGTTCCAGGGAGGCCGAGTTAAGGCGGGAAAAGGACTCCAGTCTTCAGGCTTGATCAAGGTAAAGCCCAGCAGCCCCAGCCCTTCCAGGTTGATATGAATGTCCAGACCCAGGAATTCGAACATAACCCAGCGCCACACTTCGTTAAATTGCTCCTGGGGAGTTTCCCTCTCGATGAAAAATCCGGAGCGGCGAGCCTGCTCCACCAATGCCCGGGCCAAATCAGACAGGCGCCATCCGTAGGTGAGAATATCGGAACGGTGTGTTTCCAGGGCTTTCAAGATAAGTACCCGGCGGAGTATCTGGCTGTATGTACGATCCAGGTAAGGAGCAAAGAAAGCCGCGTCCTGTCGGCTGTCGGAAAAAATCAGCAGACGCGGCGGTTCTCTGTTTGCGCTTAAATTCATGACTTCCTCTGGAGCGCTCTCCCAGCCGTCGTCAGTGGAGGCAGGTATTGAGATTTGTCTGCTCAAGCTGGTATTTACAGATTTATCCTGGTCCAACTGCTGGTAGAGGGCAGTGGCCAAAACACTGGCGGTGGCATCCGTACCGGTTAAGAAACGCCACACCATACCAGTCATGCTTCTTTTGCCGCAGGCCAGGCAAGTGGTTACCTTGCCCTCTTCGCTGACCGGCGCTTGCAGCAAATACTGGTAGTGCTCAGGTCCGCAATCACAGGGAGGCAAAACCGAATTAGCCAGATCCATGGTTCCGCATTTGCCGCAAATAACCAGTCTTATTTGTTTATAATCCAGATTGGCTCCGCCGCTTACTTCCGTTTCATCATCTTCGTCCAACTCCTCTGCGGATACTGCTTTGCCCAGCAGATAAAAATAACTGACTTTGTGTTCGTCATCTATGCGGGGAGGCTCAAGCTTGGCCGGAAACTTATCAGTAACTGTCCCGGCCAGGTAGGTGGCCCCGCAGTTCCGGCAGGAAGCCAATTCGAAAACCGGGTAGCGATGTCCTGCTTCCTCAACATAATTGCGCCTTTCCAAAAATAGCCGGGGGATGGGCTCCAGCTGCTGATAAACCCCTTCCACCGCCCGCACAAATAAATGATAGCGAGCCGGAATTAAGGATTGCCAGCCGGGGCTGGGACGGGCCATTTTGGCCAAATCAACCAGGGCAACTACTTTGTCCATCCGATCATGATCATTACCAAAGAGCTCTTGGGCGGCCTCCTCCAGCAGGCACGGGCTTTCCTGCAGTTTCCTTTGCAGATTAATGACCCTTTGATCATGTTTTAACAGGTGATACAAAAAAGCCGGCCAGCCGCTTTCTTGAGCAGCAGTCACAGCTTGCTGAATCAATGATTCCGGCAAACCAGCTTGCCTGCCAATCCTGGCTAAATCTTCAAGAACATCCGTAGCTTCTCCAGACAATATGGTTTGGTACCAGTGTAAATACAATTCCGAATTGTACTCCAGGCTTAGGCAGTCACCCTCAATGCTAACCATCGGCAACCTGGTGGCATAAACCACATCCTGTCGATCCGGGTTACCCTCATCCCACTCAAAAGGCTCGCCGAACAACCTGCTGGCAAAAGCTGCTACTGCCGGGGCGTCCTGGCGCCCATTTCCCAGGGTGGCGCTGGTAGCCACACATTGCAAGTGTCCTTCATCGGATGAGAAAATGCGCTCCTTCAAGCGCCTGATTAGCATGGCCATTTCAATTCCCCTGGCACCCGAGAACGTATGGGCTTCATCCACTACCAGGTATCGCCAGTGACGGGCCAAGGGACCATCAAAGAAAACCGTATCTTTTGGCCTTAGCAGAAGGTATTCCAGCATCGCATAGTTGGTGAGCAGGATATGGGGAGGACTGCTGCGCATTTCTTCCCGGGATATCAATTCATTTTCCAGGGGATCACAACCAAATACTTTACGATAATGCTCCAGGGCATCCTTTTTCCCTTCAATAGTTTCACCAATATAACGTCCAAAGGTTATCTGCGGAAAATCCTTTAATAAATTGCGCAAACGCTTGACCTGGTCATTGGCCAGAGCATTCATGGGGTACAGCAGCAAAGCCCGTACCCCTGGACCCAAGGAACCCTGTTCATGCTCCTGCAACAAGTCACTTAAAATCGGCAATAAAAAGGATTCCGTTTTACCACTGCCGGTTCCTGTAGCCACCACCAGGTTGCGGCGGTTAACCAGCAGTTTGGTTATAGCCTCTTCCTGATGCTTATATAAGGCCATTTCCGGCGATATGGCCGACAGTTTGAGCAGTGATTTGCTTAACACTCCAGAATCCACCATCTCCTGGATGGTTTTGCCCCGGGCAAACTCCGGAGTGGCCTCCAAAATAGGTCCTTTTATCAACCGACCCGGCTGATTGAGCAGGCTGGTAAACTCCTCTTGCAGAGCAGGGTTTTGGAAGCTGAAAGCAGAAGAGAGATAGCTGATATAACTATCCTGGATGGCCTTGGCAGCATGAAAAGGATTTATACTCATTCCTTATTTACCTCCCCACACAGTTGCAACCATGTTTTTTTCACATTCCCATAATAGCTCAGCAACTTTTTCCCAGGCTGGCGATCCGTTTATTTGCAACCTGCTCCATTCCCCAGCAGTGAATTGACGGATCAGGGGCAGAAATGGGCGATCCAGCTGAAATCTCTGAGGATACATCCTAGCTAAAGCGTAGGATTTTAGACTCCAAACCAAACGGGCGTCCACATCCCGAACTACCCTCAAGCATTTGCAGCTACGGTGATTACTTAACCAATGATCTATATCAAGACAAAACTCTCCCTGGCGCGGGCAGCCAGGTTGACTGCAAACAACCGCATGAGCGACTCTTAAATCTACCAACCCTTCTCGCCTTTTAATAGTTAACTGGTGACCTTTAGGCAGGGTAAATCGACATTCCTGGCCATTTTTCAGTGCCTTCAAAATCGTAGCACTGTATTGCTCAGGCAATGGCAACACTATGGGGTATCTCTTTTCAATCAGCCCGGCAACGGAAAAACATAATAACTCCGCGGGCAAATCATTAGGAAAAGCGGCCGGGGTATATGTATACTCTATGGGAGCAGCCCCCGGCAACAAGTAAAAGCTGGGAGTAGCTTCTCTATGCCGGGGCCAAATACCTATCCAATGATATTTCTCGTCGATATATTCTTCTTCCTTAAACACCTGGTGGCTGGAGGGATAAAACAGGTTCAAGCAGATTTGTCCATGCTTACAAGTTAACCTATTCACCTGGTAAGTAACTTCCCCAGCTCGGGTCCCCAAAAGAATAATCCATACTCTTGCTGCCGCCTCCGGGTGAGAAAGCCATCCAACAATGTTTAGGCCTCTGTTGCTGTAATCCTGTAACAATCCCTGTACTACCGGCGTTTTCCCCCTGATGGAACAGTCATAACAGTTTCCCTGTGGTTCCGCAGGAAATTGCTTTGCTGGTCCTGCATCCCAGGGATCCTCCTGGGTAAACAGCAACCGGTAATATCCCCCGCTTAATTCAGCGCCGTCGATTTCCAATTCAAACTGCCCATCCGGAATAGGAAACTCTTGGGGAGAGAGCCAGGCCTGATCCAGCCGCCAAATATTTACAACCCGGTCAGCAGCCGGCCTTTTTTCCTGCCAGGTAAGCAAAAGTTTACCATCAGACTTTTCGCTTATCTGAAAATTCTGCACTTCCCATTGGCAGTGGATAGTAAATAATAATCCCGCATCAATGGCCTGGCGGCGCTGGTTATATGCCACAATCCCAATATTTTTTGCAGCAGCTCCCTGGCTCAGGGAATCAAACCAAGGCAACAGGTCAAATTCCGCATGATAATCTTTTAAAGGAACTGGGTGCCCCCGGGGCACACCATCTATTTGCAAGGCCACACTTTTAGCTGAAGATAAGGGTACATATACCTGCAGACTAATCCTCTGAGCACCTATCCAGTCAATGAGCCAGTATTCTCCTACCTGGCTGCTCCATTCCTCTCCGTCTTCCAATTTGTGCAGACGCCATTTCACCCGGGGGATTTCCAATTTAACCGGAAGCTGTACATGATTATCAAACAATTCTCCTTGCAACCCCTCTGCCGAAGCAGGAAAATCAATCTCATAGACGTCATCCTCCACCTGACGCAAACAGGCAGGAGGGAAGGGAGTAAAGCGATGATCTATAGGTGCCATAAAAGTCAGGCCCGTCATTTCGTCCGCTGGCATTTCCGGCCAGTACAGTTTTTTTTCATATTCCCAGTCTAGTTCTGGGAAGATTGCAAAACTAATGACATATTCACTCCAACCGGGTCCCCGCAACCGGAGGCGGTACCATCCGCTAGGTTCGGCAGTAAAGAGCGAAGCTAACGGTATATACACATCATTAGCTTTACGGGCAAACTCAATCTCAGACAGGTTAATATTTTCATAGCCAGAGTTTAACCGGCGTATTCCCACTTCCCAGTCTTCCGGTTCGGTGCCCGCCAGGGGTAGGGTTATGCCTTCCGGCAGCTTAACATACAGAGGATTCCCGTTGATCCAAATACCCGGTTTTATTTGACCTCCCCGCAACTTCACCTGAGGAACTTCCCTAAAAGGCAATGCATAATGGTGACCTTCATTATCCAACAGGACTATTTCACTGGTGCTGGCATTTACCGGATCAATCAGGAACATAATTGCTCCCGGCTCGATTTGCGGTACAGGTTCCTCGGCCAGAATGGGTATTTCCGTATGCAAGGTCGTCCCATGCTGCAACAGCAGCCATAATCTGGACCGGGGCAATTCCGGCCTGGCCAGCAACAGCCCGGCTTCATTGAAAACCAGAGCGGGATAAAACCTTAACCCCGTTTCCACTATCCATTCCCGCTGTAAAACATCTTCGATAAGGATTTGCACCCGATAACAGGGGTAAACTTCTGTTATCGGAACAGCCAACGGCCTGGTTTCCAGCCATCCTTCCTGATCCAACGATTTATAGAGGCGAATAGTATGTTTATACAGCAGTGCATTTTCGTCTCCGCCAGTAATAATCAAGGCAGCGGTTCCCGGCAAAACATCTCTTTCGATATGATAAGCTTGCCGGGAAAAGATCATTTCCAGTCTGCCTTCCAGGAAATTCAGCTCTAAATGAGGAGCTCGGGAATACTCCCTGGCAATTGGAGCGGCGATTGGTTCCTGGGAAGATTCGGCCAGGAAATCCCCGTTTAATTGCTCAATTAGCTCCTGCAGTTGCTCCCTGGCCCAATTGGGCAAAACAGAGCTTTCTGTTTCACGGGCACAATCGTTCCCCTGACAGGCAATCACCAGATTAACACTTTCCGCAACCCAATCTTGAGCCCACTCGCCTCCGTAAAGAAGGAAGCGAGCTACCGGTTCGTCTAAGCCTGTAAATATACCAGGCTGATCAAGAAGGCGCTGGTACTTGGCCAGCAACTGTTGCCCTTCTTCCAGCTCCTTTTCCCAGACAGTCATCTGTTCATCTAAAGCATCCCACGGCAGACCTTCCGCAGCACTCATTTGATCCCTTTGCCGGCGCAAATGCTCCAGTTTTTGCTCCAGGCGGATATATTCCCTTAACAGCTCCAGACCAGCCTGCGCATCTCCGTTACCCATAATCTCTAAGAGCCCGGTGACAGCAGTGAGCTCTTTGGTTAACATCATTTGTTTTCTCTTGCATAATATTGAAATAACCTGATAACGCAGGCAACGTACAGCAGCTTGTTCCTGCTGATCAGCTAAATTCTCCAACTCATGGGTAAGGTGCTCTTTCAACTGCATTAATGACTGTAGGTAGTCTTTGCCAGGTAAAAGAGAAAATTCTTTCAACAAGTCCATTACTTTGCCTTTCAGTTGGGCTTCAGTTTCAGCAATATGGCAGGATAGACTCTGGATGGACTGTTGCTGCAAGTGAGCCTGTTGACACTTTATGTTTAGCTCCTCTAGCACATCAATCCAGGAATCTGTGAGAAAAACAGTTTCTTTTACAGGAAGGGGAAAAGGAGAGAGAGCCTGCCCTAACTGGTTTTTAGCTGCCTGTAACTGTCCCTGACATTGCTGGTAATTTTGCCAACTTTTCCTGAGTCGTTGCTGGGGAGTTAATTGGACAGCCTGAACTACTTTGGACTGCTTTGTGAGAACATGATGGACCAATACAGAGGGCTTAAAACCCACAGCAGCCATCTCTGTTTCCAGTAACTGCTGGCATGTAAATACATGCTGGGCCATGTTTCTATTGGTATAGCTTAAGATAGCAAGAGCCAGTGATAACTCTAATAAACAGCGTCCATATTCCAATCTACAAAACTTGTACCTCTGCAAAGCCTCACGGATTTGCCCAATATCCAGTAGGTTTATGGACATCAACTCTTGCAAATCCACATCCTGCCCCCATACCAGGCCAGCTAGAGAGAGACACTGTTCCAGTAAGTACCTCTCCTGGTCATGTTCATCCTTAAGCCTTTCTTTTTGCTTATGCAAATCAGCAAAAGAGTTCTGAAGGGCATCTGTTTGCTCATAAGCACTGCACAGTTTTATTTGTTGCGACTGCAATTCGTTTAGATTGTTTCTTTCCTTTTCAATGGCAGATTGCCAGTAGTTAATTTGATTTGTTAAATAGTCCCATTGGTTAATTAGGCCATAATACTCCTGAAGTAATTTAGAATCTAGGCCTGGGTCAAAAGACACAAGACCCAGGCTTTTTTCAGTACATTCTATTTCTTCCTTAAGAACTTGCAACTTCTTGATAGATTTGAGTTTTCTATTAATTGAGAACTGCTTCTTCTTTAATCTAACTATCTCTGCAGCTGCTTCTTGCCGTCTCTTTTCTCTTTGGCGAAAAAGATTTATTTCCTGATGTACTTCCTGACTTTCAACAATATTACGCTTAATTAAAGGTAACAAGACACGGTGCAGGAAATTTTCCAGACAATTTATTGGGATGCCTCCCTGCAATAGAATAGGAGTCACATAACGTAGAGAATCCTTAATGACAGGCATGTCTATCCCCTGACGCCTCAGCACACTGAGAAAGCTTTGTCCCCAGAAGGATTTCCAGGTAGGCTCCAGTTCTATCTGCAGGCGTCTTTCCACTCCTGACCAGTAGTTGCCTTCCTCATAGTCAAATATCCCCGTAAAAACCAGAAAAAAGGCTAAGCAAAGAGGAGTTTGCTGAGCCACCAGGACAGTCGTTGACCAGTCCCCTCGCAACTTCTGTCTGATTAATTCACCCAATCTTCCTATATCTTCAACCGTCAAAGGCACCCTACCTATGATTTGTTCCCTTTGCAGGCAGGACGAGAGAACTAGTTCACAATCATTTAACCCTGAACAAGCACTAAGGATAGACATTGGGATCCTCAAAATGAATAGTAGTAATTAGGATTATAATCCTAGATTTCGCTGCAAAAGCTAGTTTTCCTTGAGATTTTCCAAAAATAATTATAATTGGACAAATCTTGTCATATGTTCACAAAGCCCTAACATGGTCATCTAAAGACTGCCACTTCCTCAGTCAGGATCACTCCATTATCTGCACCCTTGTAAAATAGTTTTTACTTTTTTTGACAACCAGTCTGATTTCTTTTATCATCTTATATAGAAATTATAAGTATTATGGTGAAATATTTAGTAATGTTGTTATAATCTTATTGATTCGTCCTGTTCCATTAATTTCGGTCTATTTTATTTGATTTTAGAGGAGGTATTCTAATATGAGTAATAAGAACAAGAGAAATGAATTGCATGAAAAGCAACTGGAATCTCTGGCAAAACAATTGGAGGGGGAAGTTGACAGCAGGTTGCCGCAAAGGCGGTTCAGGTTGTCCGTATTTGCTCCCTATGTAGAAGGGGTTACTATGGACTATGGAGAACTCAACGGCGATGGGACGCGCTATTATCTAGTGCCCGACGTTAGATCAGCTATATTAATACTGCATATTTTATGGTGCGAGTATAAGCTGCTGGGTATACCGGATATAGGTTGGATTTTATTTGAACTGGAATACTGGAATGAGGCAACTGGCGAATGGTTCATATGGTACGACGATGAAGGCAATGACTTTTCATCGTATGTGTTAGATGAGAACTTTGTCCCCCACCTGCCGGGAGATGATGATGACGATGAAGATGATTAAAATCGCAACTCAGTTTCAGACTAAAAGACTTTTTTATACCATCGCAAAGAGGGGGACTGCTCCCCCTTCTTCGCATCTATGCTGTTAATGTTTCATCATAATTGTTTTCTTCTTTTAATACATCATGTTTGACATAATTCTTGAATGATTCAATATCCGTAAAGCAGCGGAATCCTGCTTTGCTGGCCAGAGCTATTACCTCAGGTGTTTCGCCTAATAACACTACGACTGGTTGTGTTAGTCCTGGTTGCAATCCTAAACTTTGCCAAACACCATTTCCATAGCCATTTCGGTGCGGCGTTTGTCATATTCAGACTTGCCTTTGTTTGCCAGTACAGTATCCATCTCCTGCAAGTTTACCGGCCTCAATATAACTGAAGCCTGGTTAACCCCTGCCGCTGGTTCCCTTACTTCGATACGCGCCTCTCTGGCTGACCTGTTTAATGTGGGATACAGAATGGTGGCTGAACCCCTGCCATCTTTACTCAGGGCATAAATTACCAACTGGTATAACATATTGGCAGGTAAATCCTTCTCCCATAGATCTCGGTATTTAGCATCCATAACCGCTACTACCTGCTTGCCTTCATATATAACAAAATCAGGCCGCAGGACCGGTGCTTTTTTCCCCTGGGGATTGTAGCCTCTTGCATATGCCATCATCCCATACATAGACTTTTGGCCCTTCACTTGATAATCAGGCAGGTTGTCTTTAAGAAACCTTTCCAATAATGACTGGTAAAAAAGGTTCATGTCAAATAGGAAGCCCGGTAGCTTTACCAACTGAATGTCGGTCAGCTCAATTCCCTGAGCATTTAAGAGTATCTCTATAATTGTCAGGGCAGGACGATAAGCGGAACTCAACCGGTTAATTTCTCGTTTGGCCTTGTCTAACACATTGAGGTTAAGCTGTATTCTGCTGACATCATTCTCAATTATTCTCACTAATCGCCTGATTTGCTGTTTGATTTCTAAATCATCAGTAAGCGATTCAGCCATCATTAAGCCAGCCATCAGGACTTGATTTAACAGGTGATCCTCCATGCGCTGAAAATAATGACACGGCAATTTAGCTTCTATTATCCCTCCGCTAGCTACTATGGCAGCAAAATCGATTCTTCCGCGAGGTAATGTCAAGGACTCGGCTACAGGAACATATTGGCGATTCAGACCTCGCATTATTAACTCCCTCGCCTCTGCGATCAGTTGAATAATCAATACTTCTTGGAACGACAAAGATCTCGATTGATAGTCGGTTAGAGGGAAAAACGTAAAATTTCTTAAATTGTAGGCATAGCGTAACAAGCGCAAAAATGGTGCACCATTGATTTTAGGATGAATATTGATTTGAAGATTCCCTAAGGTAAGACTGCCTACATATGAACTAGATTTAATATGCAAGCCGTGGCGCGTTTCGTATATTTCAAGTTTGCCTGATTCGGTAAGCGTTCGAGCGAGGTCCTTATCTTCCCGGCTTGTTATCTCCACGGGTTCTTCAGTTATACACTCCTCATGCTCGCGAAGATCAATCACTATTTTGTTCATCAATATCATTCTCCAAAAGATCATCTATCTCAACTAACCGATCTTCAGGAATAGTTAGTTCTGGAATATGTTCAAGCAACGCTTCAATAAAGGCATCTTCCCGGCCTGGCTCAAAAAGTTCATGGCGTATTCTCTGCTGCTTTGCATCAACTAAAACAGAACCCAGAATTAGCTCCAGTGTCTTGTAATCCTCATAACAATACTCTTCCAAGAGAGGTATAATATCCTCCTGTACCACACGCATTAATCGGGGCAGGCTATGAATAGGCCGGTCTTTTTCCATGAGATAAGCATGACCAATCTGCAGGTTACGGGCATCTCTGCCAATATTCTGGCAAATGCGGTTATTTAGAGAATGCAGCCAAGATCCTAACGGAATGCCATCCACAACCGCATCTTTTAGAAGCTCTGTATCCGGCATTAATTCAATAAACCCGAAGCGACGTCTCAGGGCAGTATCTAACAGGGCGATAGACCTGTCAGCTGTATTCATAGTGCCGATTATATAAACATTGGGAGGAACAGAGAATTCTTGCCTGGATAAAGGAAGCAGGATTTTCTTGCCTCGCTTGTTCTTTTCCAAAACGGTCAGCAATTCGCCAAATATTCTTGGGATGTCACCCCTGTTGATCTCATCGATAATCAAGTAGTAGTTTAGCTCCGGGTTTTGCTGAGCCTGCAAACAAAGCCGTTTAAAAATGCCATCCTGAAGCTCAAAAACCATCTGGCCATTTTGAGTGCGAGGCCGGTAGCCCTCCATAAAATCCTCGTAACCATAAGAAGGATGAAATGAACACAATTGGACTAATCCATTTTGGCCAAAAATCACTTCTTGCTCCTCGGCAGACAATTCACTGAAAGCCTTGCCGAACCGTTTGTGAGCTGCCAATTCTCGCGCCGTGATTTCCGCCCAGTAAGTTTTCCCCGTTCCGGGAGGTCCATAGAGTATCACCTGGGATTTGCGCTCAAGCACTGCCTGGATCCTGCCTGGTAACCCTTCCAAAATAGTCTTTTTCTTCGGGAGTACCGGGTCAATCAAGGTTTTTCTCTTAAATAAAATTCTCTCTATTTCAATAAGATTCTGGGGTTTCTTTAATTCATATACCGTTGTCTGCAAGCCTTCCGCCTCAGGAAGCTTCCATTCATCAAAGGACAACCACTCTACAGGGCGACGGTGGGGAAAGTCAGAGGATGGATCGTAATAGTAATCTCCGGTAACTCGACCAATTCCGATTACTGTGCCACCATCAGCGGCGATAACCAAATCATTCTCTGATATTGCACCGAAGAAATTGAATAACTGCTGCGCAGCCCTTCCTTCAGCAGCCGGGTTAGTGGGGTACTTTTCGTGCATTATCTCTTTTAACCGCAGGTGAGACTTTTTATCATAAGTTAGGTCAGAAAGATCTTCTATTTTCGAAAAACCCACCGCAACACAATTGCCTTCACGCATCAAGTCCCATCTGTTTCTGGGTTTAGTACCGTCACTTGTGCCAATTCTCCAGTACCGGTAAGGCCGGCCATTCATTTTGTTTAGAACGGCCATTAAGTGATTTATATGAATACCTAGCTGCCGGGTAATAGCAACATACCGTCCGGCTATAACGTATCGTCCTTCCTGGGGGGGAGGAAACACTCCCATTCTGATCAGGTGAGCACGCTGGTAATCAGGAACATGATAGCAATCCAATTTGTCCGGGAAAAGCAGACTAAAATACTTATGCCCCCATGCCGTATCACTTACATCGGGAGCCTGTTCGTTCATATCTATTTGCAATTTTAAGTAATCCTCATCTCCGGCATCTGCCGGCAACTTGTCCAGCAGATCTGCACCTTTCAGCAGTTGGTCACGATGCCTGCGTGCAATTGCGATAGCTTCTTCAACCGACAATTCCACTATCTTTCTCGAGCTACCCGTAACCCAGGTGTTTCGTTCTTTACTCAAGTAAACCCCGTATTTCAGATTTGATCCGCCATGAATACTGCCGAATCTTTTAGTAGGAAATTCCTCATCATCCTTAAACTCTAACCAATAAACCAAACTATCTCTATTGCTGATATTATGCATGAATTCTAATAATGAATATCCGTCCATACTTGCCAGTTGTTCCGGACCGAACTTTGCCTGAAATGTCTGGTAGTACATAGTTAACTGGGCCTGCGAAAGCAATTCACCTTTCATGTACATATCTTCGTATATTTTCATAATTCGCTCTGCAACAGCGTCATTTAAAATCATCCAATAGCCCCCTCTCACCCAAACAAACCTGATCATGCCAGCGCATTATTTCTCCGGTCTAAAAAGCATAAGAGCAGAGTCTATTCACCCTGCTCTTGTGCAGCAACAGTCCAAATACGTTTTAGCGGCAACTCTGCTTTTATATCCTCATCTAAACGATCATAGTTGGCAAATAAGGCTTCCAGCAATTCCTTTTGCGACCAGAGGCGCACCCGAAAGAAACTTGTGGCCATTTCCTTATGTACATTGCTCTTAAATCCGCTCCAGGACACAAATAACCCCTCCTGGGCACCAAACTTGGTAACTGCACCTAAAAGTTTGTCCACCGCGGACCTATCAACAGGGGTCTCCCCTGATTTAACTTCTACACAAAGCCGCGGTGTTCCAAAGCCCAGTGGACCTGCACCAGCCAGGATATCTGCTCCACCGTCAGGTCCTTCTGGACTTAAATAGGTGGTATAGCCCTGGGCTTTAAGAATAGCTTCTACCAAGCGAGTCAGATTGTGACCCTTAAACCGCAAGGAAATAAGTTGGGCAATCTGATCACGAGCTAAATCCTCCAGATTTGTATATTCGTCACCGTCACCCGGTGCATCAGTTCCTCCTGCTACTGGCATAGGTTGTGTTTCTGGTTTCCATCCATTCTTGCGCATATTATTAATCCGATTTTCAGCATTGTTCCGTTGGATACGGCATATGGACATAAAAGCCCCGAAAGAATAGAGCAAATCCTGGCCAAAATTAGCACGAGGAATAGCTTCCCCGATCCATTTCACTGTCCGCCAATGGTAAAAAGGGTTTTCAGCCTTCTTATTAAAATGATAATCACTAGTTACTTCCCCTATTTGTATAGCGGGCTGTGTTTTTAGAGGCAATACTACCAGATCACCCTTTTGAATTGCATGAGCAAAGGGAAACACTTGACTTACCCAATTTTGAATGGTTTTAGGCTTGGCATCAGGGTACTTTTCATTCATAATCGCGGTCAATTCATCCCTGTTTTTGAGCTTACTTAAATCAACATCAAGATTTTCCCAGGTTACATAAACACGGTTTTCAGTAATATACTTCTCTTCATATTCTCCATGAGCCCCTGCCCTTATTAGCCAAACCGCCATTTATTTATCACTCCCCATTAGTTACGTTTTTTTCTTTTGTGTGCGCTTCTTAAGTTAAATCCCTTCCCACTTGGCACATACAGCTTCAACATCAGGTTCTTGTTCAGGGTTTACCCAGCTCTTATAGAATTTCGGATTCTTACTGCTTGGAGCTGGATTTACTTCGCGCATCTCTACTAATGCCGGGGCTTGGACACATTCTCCGAGAACCAGGGCCATTCGCGGTACCAATGCTGGAAGTTGATCAAGTAGTTGGCCGTAGATACTAGGGACAATTTCCTTAAAATAGCGTAAATCTTCGGGATTCTGCAAACGGTGAACTATAAAACTATTGCATTGGGACAGAACCGTTTTGGACAGTTCGCTAGGACGCTGAGAAGCTACCACCAGACCAAGCCCAAATTTTCTGCCCTCACGGGCAACACGTTCAAATACCTGCTTGGAAATAGATTCTTCTACACTTTTTCCAGTATGCTCCTTTATATAATTTTGAGCTTCTTCCAATATGAGAACTACAGGAAAGTATCCGCGTTGAACCTTACTTACCTCTTGATCAGATAGTCGCTGCAGGAACTCTAAAATAAGCCGGCCAATTAATGCTGTGACATTCTCTAAAACTTCGGAAGCGAGCAAACTCAAATCGATGATAACCACATTGGAAGCCCCGGCTCCTTTTCTTTGGCGATCATAAAATGGGAGCTCACCAGGCGGCAAATTATCTTCACCCGAAAGAGTTATATCTGGATTACTTTTCATACCAAGGATATCCCGCAGAAAAGAAGCCAGAGAATGCTCAACATAAGGCCATTCAGAAGAAGTTGGTCCAAAGAGGAATTCAAATCGAGAATCCTCTAGCAGTCTATATATACGCATTAACATAGTAGAACTATTTTCACGAGCCCGGGCTAAATTCAATTCATCCCGGGTCAAAGCATTTTCAAGATACCTATATCGGAACGCAGATTTGTTAAAATACCTGGGGTTATCTGCAGTTGCAGAAGTCATACCCATATCACCATCTACTGGTTTTGTAAGGATTTCTAAAAATAGTTGAAGTTCTTTCTCGATTCTTTGTTCCTTATCAATATTAAGAGCATTATAATATCCATTCTTATTAGCAGAACCTATTATTTTTATAATTTCGGCAGCTGACTCAATTAAGTAGTCTGCATCAAATTTATCATACAAAGAAGATAACTGTTTAATTGCCTTGTGATTTTCTTCTCTTTGTAGGTAATTTTTTATACCCTCACAGTAACTGACTATATTGCCTGCAGAACCCCCATCATGCCGGGTACTCAAGGATAAAATATTATTTATCTCATTTATCAGTTTATCTCGGACTATTTTCCACTGCTCTAATTCCGTCACTTCATCGCGTGCACACGATAATGCATTTATCAAGACTGGCCTCTGTACTCCGGGAGCAGCACGAAATAGCCTTATAAAATCCTCAGAATTCATAAACCAATAAGGAATAGTTAGGCGGTCTTTATCACTTGGGTCGGTGGGAATATACAGGCATTTGCAATTATCAATGGCATCTATCCAGCAGTCTTTTTCCTCAATTTTCTTTTGAAAAGCGCTCCTATATTCCCCGTTGGTATCGAGAATAATAAACCGAGTTTGCTGGACATTATCCTGTTCTAAAATTGATTGCAGAATAGTAGCAATTGAACAGGACTTGCCTGAACCGGTACTGCCAATAACAGCAGCATGTTTGCCGAAAAAGGCATCTGGATCAATTTTTATTTGGTAATCCTGAAATATAGCAGATTTGCCTATCGGAATGCAGTAGCCAGGCTTGTCTTCAGATTCGTATGACGTTTGATTACTTCCAAAAATAATGTCCAAATCATCCTTGGAGGTTATATAAACAGATGAATCTAGTATGGGAAAAAGACTTATTCCTTGGCGAAACTTCTTGTCCTCTATTGTTCCAATCATAGTCGCCTTCATCAGACGTCGCGAAGATGGCAAAGTAACCATGGTTGTATCAGCACGAAGTTCACTTTCCTCAGTAAGAACTACTTTAGTGACCATGGCTACAATACGTCGATTGCCAACTGGTATGATGACATAAGAATTTATTCGGCCAACTTCCACTGAACCTTCATAGGTTACTCGTGTCAAAGCTTTCAAATCCCGACTCAGTTCTATGGTAATCTGAGCAGTATCAACTGCTACAACTCTGCCGATCTCGTAATCACTTGTCGCCATCAGATGATTCCTCCTTTGAACCATCTTGTTTAATTAGCTCATTATATGTGCGAATAACCCTTCTTTCAATTTCTTCATCTCTTAAGTCTGGCAATAAATGCTTAACAAAACCATCGAATCTTCCTAATTCTGAACCTGTAATAGTCCAGATCCTCTCATCTTCCAGAGACTCCAGCCTCTTAACAAAATCATTAGGATAAGGATCAATGACTACCAAAGTAAAACTCGGCACTGCCAGAGCTTGTCTTATAATGGCATTCACGTGTTCATCACCAAAACCATATCCAATGGTGAAGAGCACTGATTGCGGCTGAACAATGGCATTGCCAAACCTCCTAAACAATTCTGAATACGGTAATGCCAATGCTTGTCCGTACTTAAGCGGCGAAGGATAAATAACCACCTGTCCTGGCTGATTATCATCAATAGTCGAATACAACCCATAGGGATTTTCCCAATCGGCAGTGCAGCTTCTCCAACTAAGGGATCCATGGAGTTTGTACAAGTGCAATGCCCTGTCAAATCTATGTACATGTCCTTCAGTTGTTTGAGCAGGAAAGTAAAAATCCACATCATAAGATTCTGGTCGAAATACTCTGCGCAACGTACCAACAAAGCCATCTACTAGAAGGACTCCTTCTGCATCAGCGGCCTGTTCAATCAAAGTGTCATAATTAAGGGTAAAAATATTAGCACGGCGAAGGTTTAGAGGACGAGTTAGGACTTTTTTGATGAATTTGCGATGCACATTGAGTTCATCTTGCTTTCCTTCGTGGGGTAAATGAAGAAGGCTAATTAGAGCATCAGTAATTTCCTGGATAAGCCTGGCCAAATCATTTCCAACCAAGTTTAATCTGTTATTGTCGCGTAAGTAATGGACTGTTCTATTACCCTTCATACCTGCTTGCCACATGTGTAAATGGCTTAAATAATCTTCCAGGTTTACTGGTATAGGCTCTAATCCAGGGTCGTTCATATGAAGGCCTCGGTCTTCAAGTGAGAAGCTTTGACCGGCAATAACGGAAGCTGTCTTATAAAAGATATCGATCCACTTTGGAGGTCTAAGGCCTTTTTGTTCTTGCAAGGCTTTGTCAACCAATAGCTTTTCCAGTTTTATAGGTATGTTTTTTAGAGATACTCCTCCCGCTGGTATAGATGCACCGGCTCCAAACAAAAATGAGACATTGTCCGTTTTCAGGAGAGTTCCAACTCTGATACGCATTTCTTCAAGCTTCTTTAGAAGTAGCTTTTTATCATTATTATCTTCTTGCTTTATAAATTCTTTTGACCCTAAAAGAATACGGTATAGCACCTCCGCCATTTTACTTCCCCTTTCTGAACAATTTAATCACAGCTTAAGTCTCAACATATCCAAATCTGGATAATTCGCCAAAAGCTGCTCTAACTGCCCTCCTGGACTTGCATATCCAACTACTACTTTGTCGGCAATTTCTATCATCATGCGGTTGCGAATGGCGGCGGTTGCTATGGTAACTCTTTTAACGGAATCTTCAAACGGTGTGATGATTAGCAGGCGTCCTTGATCCAGGGGTTTTTTTAGTTCTGCTTCTACGCGGATTTTCAGTCCGCGTGCCAAGGCGATGATGATGGGTTGGGTACCTTTCAGAAGGTAGTGAAGAACATCCTTTTCCAATGGGCTGTGAAAACCACTGATAACGCAGTTGCCTGCCTCCCGTTCAGCAATGGCCCAATCGTAGCATTTAAGTACAACGCTAGCCGGGACCTGGCGGCTGCAAAGAAAAGCGGTCTTAGGAAGGTTGAGGATTTCCTTATTGCCAAGACTAGCTTTGATCATTCGTCATCCTCGTCCTCCCCGAGCTCCTTACCCATACGGTATTTAATATCATAGTTGATAATAAAGTCGAGTTCCTCGGGGGTAAAGCCGTAGTGTTCAGCAAGAACAGCATCGATTTCATCTATTATGTATTTTGACTTTTTCAAATAGAATTCATCATACTCAACTCTACCAGACGTCTCATATTTGTATATTCTTCGTTTTGCTTTTGCTTTTAAGTCTATTTCCAGTTGTTCAGATATCGTACTAAGTCTTTCTATCAGTGCCTTATTATTTAAGTCTATTGGGAATGAATCTATTTCTGGTTTATTGAGATGATAACAATCGGAAACAGTTAACCACCAGATGTAAAAAAGGGTACTACACAAAACCCCAGAAGCAGCCTTTGATTTACTTTTAGTTTCAAAAAAGAGTGATTTTAACTGAGTAGAGATTTTTATTCCATCCCTCTCACTTTTAAAGAAAGGTACAAAAGAATGAGCTCTAATCCAAAAAATAGGTGCATTATGGTAGTATGTTACATATTTACCGCCATAGCAATACGCTAGTTTGTTAGTAATGGCAGAAACCTTTTCCATAACATCTAAGTGCTTTTTATTAATTATTTTTGGTATTATCGATTGATGGTGAAATTTCCCTATCCCCGTAAATGCTACCAATGAAAAAAGAGTGTCTCTTTCTAAGGCATACCACCGCCTATATCTGGACGTATATAGACCTTTATATATGTTATTAACTATGAAAACCGCTAATCTAAACTTGACTCCAGGAAACAATACACTTGGATTGGCATCAGCACTTAAATTTATTATATAGCAGTTTGAAAACTCCAAATAAAAGTTCTTTACTAATGGCTCCATTCGGGCAGTACTATGACCGCTTAAGGGTACAATCATACTACAATATGATTTCTCATTTAGTATCTTTTTATTTCGCTCGAGTACAAAAGCGTATAAATTCCCACAGGATGCTGTACTATAGCCATTTATACTGTATTGAACTTTCTTGACTTCTACATACGGCGGATTCCCAATAATCACATCAAAACCGCCGCGCTCGTGGACTATTTCATAGAATTCAGCCAACCAGTGAAAGGGCTGGTGGGTGGCAAACCATTGGTCATAGTTCATATCAGTAGTCTGTTTGTGCAAGAGCAGGTTTAATTGGTCATTTAATTCCTCCAGCCTCTGTTTAAGCTCAGCTTTCGCCTGGAAGAAGTCCATATAGTCTTTTCCATATTCCAACTGAAGCTCTTTGTAGCGTGCAAAGGTTCGGGCTACAACATCACACTTTTCTTTGATTTTTTCTAAATCATTGTCAAAGTCCAGTTGACCTCCCAAAGCATCCTCTATTTCCTTCTCGCTGGTATAACCAATGAGGGTGTTTCCAGCTCGAATGTTGAAGTCTACATCCGGCAGGGGCTCCAATCCCAGGTTGGGCTTTTGATAGTCTGGTTCTACGGTGGAAACCAACTTTAAGAAAAGCCTGAGCTTGGCTATTTCCACGGCCTCATGCATTATATCTATTCCGTAGAGGTTATTGAGTATAATGCTTTTAAATATGAAATACTGCTGGTTGGGGTGCTGGGGAGCATTTACCCGGGCCAGAGTCTCTTCAAAGAAATCGTATTTCCCTTTAGGAGCTGTAGCCATGAACTCCTCCATGCGCTGCAGGCAAGCCTCATACAAAGGCTCCAGGATATTCAAAGCGGCAAAAAGGAATGCTCCGGAACCACAAGTAGGGTCTAAGATCGAAATAGGTTTTCGCTTTTTACCGTCTCCGGCTAGGGATTTGTAAAAATGAAGTATGAACTGAGGATCAGGACAGTTTTCGATGGCGTCCAAGGCAAACTGTTTGATATCAAGGTTGTAAGTGATAAAGTCATTTATGTGTTTTATTTTTCCGGCAGCTATTTTATCTCTGATCTCTTGGTAGCGTTTGCGGCGTTCTATGACCTCCCGCCAAATTTCTGTAGGCAAAGCCACTTCCGGTGGCGCCGGACGATTCCAGCAACGCCGTTTTTCTACTAGGTCGGGCTGATCGGGATCTAGCCCTTCTTTAACATCATCGGGTAAATCACCCCATAGATCATCGGGATCAATGCCATATTTGACTGATGGATATATATACGCGTCCCCGCTGTTTTTTAGCATGGTCCAGAGCCATCCCTGGGCATCAAAAAAGGCTTTTTTATAATGCCTTTCGGTTTCATCGAATAGATAAGGGACAATACAATTCTTGCTTATATATTCGGTAATATCTTCTTTTGTATAATAGGCCCCCATCTGAGCCCGGTCATTTATGTATTTTTCAAAAATATAACCGATAACATCAGGGTTCACTTCTCTGCCGCTGGCTGATGGCTGGGTATCCAGATGCCATTCATACTGATCAAAGAAATCAAAGATACGTTCAAAAGCCCGATCTTCAATCTGGATATCGGGAAAGTCTTTTTCCAGTTGATGGACGTCAAACAATCCTCCGTTTAAATATGGTATTTTGCCGAAGTCGGCAATTAGCTCCGGGCTGCGGTCAGGGGATCCTAAGCCTTTATGGAAAAGAGCTAGCAAGAAATCGCGGTAGAATGAGTAGAATTTATCCTTGCCTTTTTTCTGCTGGCAAGCTTTCAGCTTATCGCGCAAGTAGTTTTTGTTATGGTCAAGAAATCCTTTTTTCTGAATGAAATAGCAGAACATCAGACGGTTTAGCATCAACGAGGTATACCATTCCCGGCTGGTTTTATCCTCTATACCTTTTATTAAACCAAGGAAAGCAATATGCTCCTTCTTAAACCCCTCGTAAAACTTCTTGGTGACCTTTTCCCGGTTCTGCTGGAAATTCTCCCGTACCCTAGTCGTAACATCAACAATAGTGATATTCTCCTCTTCATCCAGGGTGAAAAAAAGACCGGAGGCTCTCTGGTAAAGCAATTCGGGATCCTGCCCCTTATACCAACGGGTTTCAGTTAATTGCGGCGGTTTACCGGTTTCCCGCATGACCCACTGCCACAATTGGGTACGGTTTAATTCGTCCCGAAATATTATCAAGTGTTCATAATACAGGCGTGATACGGCCCGGTCCAGTTTCATGCGAGTGCTGTAGTCCGGTACTCGTCCCCGGCTATCCGGACTGCATACCAGTATCCGGAATCCTCTTTTTTCTGCCACGGACTGCAACGTAAAGGTTTCGAGCCCGACTTTTACCATATCCTGCCCGGTAATGTAGTTCCACCCCAGGAGGTTGAAAAGATTTGTAAAGTCAAAGGCCTTAATGAGCTGCTTAAACTGCTTTTTACTTATAGCATTCATTCAACCACCTCATTAATGATTCCAAGAGAACAGATGATCTGGGGTAAAGCCACCGCGGATGCCTGCTTCTGATCAACTACACATAATCGACCTTCTTCTCTCAGTTGTATTAGCATAGCAGCCATTTCCTCGTCGGTAATGCCAAAACGTATACGCCGGTTAATGAGCTCCCGGGCTGATTCTTTCAAGGGGTAATGGAGCAGATCATCTAAGGTTCGTTTTAACGCCGGTACATCAAAAATGGTATCTTTCATATTGCGATAATAACGATCTAGCATTTTATAGGCTTTATAGCGTGCTCCCTTTTGGCTGCCCAGTTGTCCTCCGGGTGCAGCAGCTTCTCGTTCTGCCAGCTCCACAGCACGAGCGACCAACTCATGGTGATTTTCAAGACGCTTTAAGGCAGGGGTGTCTATGGAACATTCGGCAGCCTTTAAGATACGGGACTGATTTGTTGATATCACCTTACCTGTATCATCCAGCCAGGTTAATCCTTCAAAGCCAAAGCTGTTGCGGACAAAAGTTATAACTCCGTTTCTAAAGCCACTTCCACTTTCTCCAGGTTTTGTAGAGTAAACCACATCCGGCATGGCTGGAATAATCTTCTTTAGGGCTGGATTAGCCATGGCGGCCTGGTTCCATATTTCATAGGCCTGGGAAGTCAGATCCACTTCTCCCTCATCATCATCCAGCAGACCGGCTTTTTCATTATAAAGATCGGCTATATTCACCGGATCGCCATCGAAAAAGACCTCATCTGATCCGACTACCTCGGAATTCTCAGTGATACGCTGTGCCAGGCGGTTTCTTAAATTAATTATTCTTTCCAGTCCATCCTGGGGTAAAAATGAATAGCAAATAATATTGGGAGACTTCTGCCCAATCCGGTCCACGCGTCCGGCCCTTTGGATAAGGCGTATTAAAGCCCAGGGCAAATCATAGTTGACAACGATATGCCCATCCTGCAGGTTTTGTCCTTCACTGAGAACATCAGTACTGATTAAAATGCGCAGTTCGTCAGGAACGTGCTTCATAATGCCGTTGCTGACTGGGCTGAAGCGGTGAGCATATTCAGTGGGGTTCTCCACATCTCCAGTAACACAGGCTATATTTTCAATTCCCCGGTTGTACAGTTGTTGGTAAAGGTAGCGGGCTGTGTCGGCAAACTGGGTAAATACAATTATTTTTTCTGTGGCATGCTTGCGTGTACATAGTTCTTCCAGAGCGTTAAGATGCTTGTCCCTGGCTGGATCCCAATGTTTGCCGATATCAATAATAGTCAATATGGTTTGTATGTCTTCCTCCAGTTCCTGGGCTAATTCAGGTATAAATAGCTTGCTGTCCAGCCAATCAAATTTCTGTTTATCCCTCTGGCAATGTTCATATACTTCCTCTGCTAACTTCCAGTATTGGCGGCGATCGGTAATAAAGGATAAACTGACCTCGCCATTCCATTGCTCATCTTCTTCCAAAAACTCATCAATATCAGCTCTCTCCTGCTCTCCAATGGGAATAGGCAGGCCATTCTGGATAGCATATAAGAAAACGGTATTCCGGAGTACATGCCGGGCTAATGAAATTAAAAATGAAAAACCACTGCTTTCCAAACGCTTAAATAAATTGGTACGACAGAAGCCCATCAAGCGTCTGCCTGCCCTGGACAGGTTGGCTATGATGCGTTCTTCATCTTTGCTGAGTTTTCCGGCAGACTGGGTGTCTATATAATTCCCTAACCCATAACGGGCCAGATGTAACTGATTTATTTTATCTACTACATCTGAAGAATATAGCTTAACGTATATATCATCAGGATCTTTTTCGTCAAAGCTATATTCAACTTTTTGGGGTATGCGGTTCGGAAAATAATTCTTTGTTCCATCGCTGAACGATATATAATATTGTTTTTTGTCAGGGTCCCATTCGGCATAGTTGTTTTTTATAAAGGTGCGGGTTCTTCGCACCATATACATTTTCAATAATTGTTGCCAGTCTTCAATATATTCGCTTTTCTCAAAAGCTAAAAGAGTGCTGGGGTGATACTGGTAGCGAGCTACAAACTCTGTGGCACCGCCCACACTGTTAATAAACTTTTCCGGCATAATGCCAATATCCTTGTCTTCAGGGATAAACAAGCGAAGTTGGTTGGATATGTCCAGATAGCTTTTGTTGTATGGTGTAGCGGTTAACAGAATGACCTTGCTTTCATTTTTTTCAATATACTCTTTTACTAATGCATAGCGTTTGCCCTGACGATTGCGGAGATTATGACTCTCGTCAATTATTACTACTCTATAACGGGGAGTCTTTTCTACAAAGTCTGATTTCACTTGGGATATGCTCTGGACTTTTCCTCGCAGTTGATAACGATGTACGTAATCTTCCCACATGGGGGTAAGGTTCTTCGGACATATAACCAGGGTTTCCGTAAAAAATGTTTCCTCAAAAAGTTTGGCTATAGCTGTAGCGGTAAGAGTCTTACCAAGGCCCACCACATCCCCGACCAAAACTCCGCCCCGTTTGTCTAAATGCCTGGCGGCTACGCTAACAGCTTTCGCCTGGAAAGGAAGTAATTCTTCCTGCAGTTTTTTCGGTACTATATAATCACTGATGCCGCTCCGGGCTTCCTGGGAAAGATGGTACGCCATTTTTAAATAGATGTAATAAGGTGGAATCAACTTGTCGCTGGCCCAGCTCTCATCCAGGATTTCAATAAGTTCCTTGCTGATGTCAATGCACCAGCGATCATTCCAGCGGTCTTCAAACCATTGGCTGAGTTTTAGCGCAGCATCCTGCTCCAGTACATCCACATTAAGCTCACCTTGCGCAGTTAAACCCGCCATAGTTAAATTGCTGCTTCCCACATAGCCGATCAATGGCGCCAGAGGATCGTTTCTATGCATCAAGTACAGCTTAGCGTGCAGAGGATATTGCAGGAAGAGTTTAATTTTCACTTTTTCCTGCATTAACTGCTGTTTAAGCTTTTGGAGGCTGGTTTCATCTTCGGCAGTGGGTATCCCAAAAGTAAGCTGCCGTCTGAATGAACGAGCTATTTCTTTTTTGATTTCTAGGGCTTTCGGCGGGTCCATCAGCCCTTCTTCTTTACCAGCCAAAGCCTGTCGTAATAAATCCTCTTCTGGCCTTTGCATTCCCACCAGAAGTCGGCAACAGTTTTCACCGCCTTGAAATTTATCCACTGATTCCTGAAGCAGTTTCCATCCTCTAAGATTAAAGTAACCGACACAGAAATCGGCTCGATAAGAACTGTCTAGAGTTATCAATAATCCACCTTTTAAGTGGTTTTCAATGTTATCGTAGATTTTAGGCATTTAATCACCTTCACACTTTCAAAACTATCTAATTTCTAATCAGCCTCTTGTCTACTCCACATTCCCTACATTCATCAGCAGGTTATAGGTAAACCAGCCGTTATTGGTTTTGAGTAAAGTATTTATGGTTACCCATACTACCTCCCCCAAGACCAACAAAGCACTCTATTTCTTCTAAATACTACCATTCTACAAATTGCCGGCTTATCCTTCCCATCAGATGACAAGAGTCCCCAAATACGGCCAACAAAAAACCGACTCCAAAGCGACAAAGGTTGGAATCGGCATTTGTTTTAGTTTCTTTCTAAATACATCAGTTAATAAAGGTGATAATAGACGGTTTGCCCTTACTTTTAGCCCAAAAACCACTGATTTGTTTTTCCAATCACAACATATCTGAGAGACAGGTCGAAAGTCTTAAATCTTTCTAAATTCCTTGAATTGCTCCCCTCTTCTCCTACATAATTCCCTCCAGTCTACATTTAGTTTTAGTTGGCTATTAATTCTGCAAATCGTTTTCCAGCAGCACGCGTTTGTCAAGATTCCTTCATCAAAGTTATTATTTTCAATATCTGCTTTTATTTCGCTATATCTTCGATCACAGAATTCACAGCTTTCTTCTAGTATCTCTGGAGATTTCCTTTCACTTGAGCTCATGAGGTTTTTCTCTTGTTCATTTCCTTTGTCTTTAAGCTCACTGCTTTCCAGATACTTTTTTAATGCTTCCACAAATAATGAATTCTTAGATACATTTATGCCGTTTTCTCTCATTATTGTGAGTTTCCTTTCCAACTGCTCAAAAACATGAGCAGGAACTCTTACGGTGACAGTTATACTAGGTGTTTGCCTCTTAATCACCAATACCTTCCCTCCCTTATAAAATCTACAACCTATCGAACTATTTATATCACCCTTTCCCCCGGGCAGTTTTTCAGCCGATGTCTAGCATCTTACGCCAGCCCTGGCGATATTTGTCAGCGCATTCTTTGTGCTGGGGCACAGGAATCCGGCTGGCTGCCAGCAGAATTTGCAGTCACCCATGCTACTCATTTCTCTTGAAATCTACATAGATACACCATTTCTTCTAAAATATACCATTCTATAATTGATCGCTTTTTCCTTCCCACCAGATGACAAGAGTCCCCAAACACGGCAAATAAAACCGACTCCAAAGCGACAAGTTTGGAATCGGCAGTAGGTTTTTTTGTTTCATTTAGCTTATTCGACCTGACTTTGCTGGGCTTTCTTCTCGCGAAGTTTTATTACATTAACCATGGGCAGTTTTACTGGTGGATTGATGCCTGATTGGGCAGTGACACTTAATAAGTAAGCTCTGGAGATATGCAACAAGGTGATTAATCCGTTCATTTCCAGCATATCAGTGAATCTCTGATGACCAAGCTTTTCAGCATTACCGGCGAAAGCGCCTTCCATCTTCAGGTCTATTTTAAATAGAACTTTATTTTTAATTTTCGCTTTCACCTGAACAATTAACTGAATAATGCCTAAAAATCGGTTATCCTCTTCTACTAGCTCCATAACCTCATAGTCAAAATCAAAGGAGACATTGCTGGGCCCTTTCTCTTCGACAAGTTTGGTATCTAAGACTAATTTACTTACCCGGTGTCCCAGAAATTGAAAATCAGCTATGACATCTTTATCTTTCATGAGCCCACCGCCAAATAGCCAACTTTATAGTCTATAATGTGATCCTCATTTTCCGGTCGGTCAATAATTGAAAAACTTTCTGGTTCTTTTTCCTTAAATTCGATATGAAAAGCAAAGCCAAGTTTATTAGCTATTTTCCATAACTGCTCGATGGTGTAATTGTAATCACCGCTTTCCAATTTGGCTACCATAGGTTGGGAAACACCCAGTTTTTCCGCTAGTTTTTTCTGGGACAGATTATGTTTCAAGCGATAATCGAAGATCGCAGTAGATATCTGGTAATAGATCTCATATAAACTATCCTTACTACCCCCATCTCCCCCTGCTAGTCTTTCAATCATATCCCAGGCATCTGGTAAAGTTCGGATATATTTCACTACTCATTAACCTCCTTGAGCCTTTGCTGAGCTACACGTATCGCTGTATCATAGCTCGTGGGGCTCTTTCGTTTTCCTGTTTTTTCTTCAAAAGCATGCAATAAAACAGCATATTTTATGTCTTTATATTCTACGAAGCTAAATATTATTCTGATATTTTTATCGTCTTTAATCTTCATTGCATATAACTTGTTACCATATTTAAGTACCTCAAACCAATCTCTTTTCTGGACACAGTTTTCACGACGCTCGTCTAAAAATTTTAACCGCATTTTATACTTGCTGGTAAAATCATCTTTCTTACCGCTTCGTTCCAATATATCTTTTAAATCATTCTCATAGTCCCAGTGGGTACGGATGTAACTGCCTTTAAAAGCTTCTGGATAAAGAACTTTTCCCCATCGGTTCATAAAAAAACTCCCTGGATACTAGTATTATATTACCCATAAGTTATAATCACAATACATTTTTTAAAATTTTATAACTTATAATTTATAATATTAAAGCCGATATCTGATCAAGTCCAATATTATGTGTAAAATTCCTCTGGTCATGGCAGTGACTCTTTGAGCTAGAGATAAAAGATATTAGAACCTGGTTTTGGCCGGCATGAACGGTATTCATGGTATTCAGCCATATCTAAATACCTTCGGCCGCCAGCCCACTTGTTATCTATCTCAAGGAGCAAAGCTCCAATTAACCTGTTTGCTGAGTCTCGACTCGGGAATATACGTATAACTCTTTCCCTGCGGCGAATCTCTTCGTTCAATCTCTCCAGGCTGTTGGTCGTACGCAGACGTCTCCGGTATTTCTCTGGTAACTCGAGTATTGCCGTAGCATCATCAAATCCTTTTTCAAGGATCTCCATAGCTCTAGGTGCTTTCTTAACAAATGCCTCAAGGGTCTTTGTCAATAACATACGGGCTGTATCCATATCCGGGGCGTTTAAAATGGCTTGAATATTTGCTTTAACTTCACTCTGAACAGCCCTGGGCGTTGCATCCAGAACATTGCGCATGAAATGAGTCTGGCACCGCTGCCAGCTCGCTCCCTGAAAGTTTCTGCGCACGGCTTTTACCAACCCCCGGTGGTCGTCGGAAACTACTAAATCAACGCCGTTTAATCCCCGGTCCTTTAACCAGCAGAAGAATTCATTCCAGCTTTCTTCGGATTCGCTGTCACCGATCATGAAGCCCAAAACTTCTCGGATACCATCCTGGTTTACGCCGATAGCTATCAGCATACTTCTATGTACTACACGATGGTCTTCCCTTATCCTGATAATCAGGGCATCGACGATTAAAAAGGGATACTGGTTATCTTTTAAGGAGCGATTCTTCCAAGCATTTATCAACGGGTCGAGTCGTCTGCAAAGGTCAGAGACCAGGGACTTTGATATCCTTGTACCGCACAGCTCTTCGGTTATCTCCGCAACTTTCCGAGTTGATACACCGTTTACGACCATTTCCATCAGGGCCAGGATGAAAGCCTGTTCGCTTCTCTGGTAGCGGCTAAAAAGTTCTGTCGAAAACTTGCCGTTACGCAGACGCGGAACTCTTAAAGTAATGCTTCCAACCCGGGTAGTCAAAGTATGCGGATAAGTCCCGTTCCGGTAGCCTTGGCGTTCTTGAGTTCTTTCATATGGTGCAGCTCGCAGTTGTTCCGTGGCTTGTGCCTCCAAAATCTGATTCAGGATTGATTCCAGCAGTTTTGATACGCTGGAATCCTTGGCATCCGACAAAAATAGATGCTGAAGTAATTCTGAGTCCATGGTAACATGGTATTGAGCCATTGCAAGGTCACCTCCGGTTGTGGTTTGTTTCGTCACTTACCATTCTAAACCAGGGGCCTTGTCTTGGCTCTTCATTTTACACAATTATATGGACTTAACTCTTTTGCATCTTGACTCCATCGGAACTGGCAGCTGTCATGACCACCTTAATCGTCCCTTTAGTCAACCCATCGCTGTGCCATTCTGGTCTCAGTTTTATAATTTCATCATACAAATCTACGGCAATTCTCCGGCTCATAGCTACAATCATGCCTTTACCAGCAAAAACTGCCTGGCGCGCTTCGAAATGCTCCACAATATCTCGAGCCAGATTGGCAATACGTTTAGGATGCCCCACAATAGCCTCCAGTTTAGCCCACTTCATTTTCGCCTTTTGTGCTTCATCCAGTTCGCCTGTTTCCTCCAGCTCCGCATCGAATTCCTCTATCAACCGTCGTCCCTCTTCATCCAAATTAACCTTGGCTAAGCGGCTTTCGTAGTAAATTTTGACCGTGGCTCCATCAGCTACCGATTGAGCAATATCGTAGATATCAATATAATCACCGAATACAGCTGGTGTATTAACATCTTCTTTCTCAATAGGGGTTCCGGTAAAGCCAATGAAGGTTGCATTGGGCAGGGCATCTCGCATATATTTGGCAAAACCGTATACTGTTTTTTGGCCGACGATGTTCTGATTATCATCTTTTAGATCTCTGAACTTAGCCTTAAATCCATATTGAGTACGGTGGGCTTCATCTGCAATAACTACAATATTCCGCCTATCACTTAACTGGTCATAAATACCGGTGTCATTGTCTGGGAAAAACTTTTGAATGGTAGTAAAAATAATCCCTCCTGATGATACTCGCAGAAGGTCCTTCAGATGCTCCCGGCTTTCGGCCTGAACAGGAGGCTGTTTAAGAATCTGGCTGCACCCAGCAAAGGTATCAAACAACTGGTCATCCAGATCGTTTCTATCAGTAATAACAACTATCGTTGGGTTGTTCAGCTTTAAAACCAGTTTCCCGCTGTAAAAAACCATGGTAAGCGATTTGCCGCTGCCCTGAGTATGCCAGATTACTCCTGCTTTCCGACTGCCACCTGCAGATGTGGCCTCCAGAGTTCTTTGTACTGCCTTGTTGACCGCATAATACTGATGATAAGCAGCCAGTTTCTTTTCCGTTGTTATTTGGGTAATGCCCGTATAAATATCTTCTTTTTTAGATTTCTGAAACACTATGAAATGCCGGATCAAATCTAAGATGACTTCTTTATTTAGCATCCCTTTTATCATGGTTTCCAGTTGTCCTATAAGAGGAGAAGCCTCTGTCGTTCCATCTTGAGTTTTCCATGCCATAAAGCGGGAGTAACCGGCAGAAAGAGAGCCCACTTTAGCTTCTAGGCCATCAGATATAATGAGCAGTTCGTTGTAAGTGAATAGCGAGGGAATGGTTGCTTTGTAGGTTTGGATTTGTTCGTAGGCTTTAGCTACAGTCGCGTTTTCATCGGCAGCATTTTTCAATTCTATTACTACAAGGGGTAAGCCATTTATAAAGAGTATAATATCAGGTCGTTTGTTCTGGTTATTTTCTATAACTGTGAACTGGTTGACAACTAAAAAGTCATTCTTTTCAGGGTGATCAAAGTCAATAAGCCAGACCTTGTCCCCTCTAATTTCACCGTCTTTTCGGTACTCAACATCCACACCATCAACCAGCATTTTATGAAACTCTTCATTGGCAGCAATTAAATCAGGAGAAGCTATACGCTTAACTTGTTTTAAGGCATCGTCCTGCACCTCATAGGGAAGTTCGGGATTGATACTGGCAATAGCCGCCCGCACTCGATCCACCAGCAAAACATCAGCATAACTCATGCGCTCCGGACTTTCTCCATCAGGAGCCATAAGAGGACCAGGAATATATGTATAGCCCAGCTTCTCCAGCTCTTCAATAGCCATAACTTCTATGTCATTCTCACAGAGCTTAGGCATAGAGTTCTTCCTCCCTCTATACGGGAACTCTGATCTCACCGGTAATGAGTTTGGGCAGCAAGGCATTACGTAAGGATTGGAGGGTGCGGATCTGTAAAGTATTGAAATATATTTGACTATCAATTGGGCTAACTACATCTTCAAACTTCCTTACTAACTTTTCACTGGGCATAGTTGTTTTAATTGACTTTAAATCATTTTTTGATACAGCTCCAAACACTGTTCCCTCTCGTTCAAAAACATCAAACTCATCTTGAAGACTTTTAACTTTGTAATAAGCGTAAGATGTATAACCTTTCTTATGCCTTATGGCGGCCAAACCACGCCCAATACAGCATTCTTCCATCGCCATATTGATGTCACCTACAGGTGCACGAACACTTAAAAGTACATCAAATCGCTTAGCTATTCTCTTTGGGCTAGTACAATACACTCTTTCTGTTGGAAATCTAAAACCGAAGTCACTACGACCTTGAAAAAACACGATTCCATCCCCAACTTCATTGTAGGTATTGCCAGGTGGTGATTGACCCATTACTATGTCAAATTCATCTCCGAAGAGACATTTATCGAATTTGTCCGCCTCCTCAATAAACCACTGCCTGAATATGGTCTCTGCCATTGCTTCCAGGGTTTGATTGTTTCGGTGCAATAGGTCTATTTTATCGTCTAAACTTCTGAGGATTTCGGCTATAGCTTTTTGCTCGAGGAGCGGGGGAAGAGCGATATCTAACTCCCCTATGATATTTGGTGTTATGGAAGGATAAGCCGTTGTGCTATCCTCTGCAACATTTGACAAATACTCGGTTACATTATCTCGAGTTACAAGAAGATATAGATAGTATGGATCTAACATATCTTGATTTGCTCTTAAAACAGCAAATCCTGTAGAGACTACAAAGTTATTTACAAAGTTTCTAATAATACCATAGTGCTTTTGATTAGGCCTAACAGTTGAAATTAACACATCATCAACTTTAACCTTTCTTTTGGCTCTACTAGGTATCTTATCTATACCAACATGGATCTTTTGTAATGAATCAATTCTACCTTCAGTGAGATTAGATGTTTCAAGGTAATTAATATAATCCCACTGATCCTTTGTCGAATAGTTTTCTGGATTAATATATACAACGTCTTTTATTTTAAATTTCTTCCATCCGCTCATATCTCTATCCCTATCTTCCTCAAATTCTCTAATATTGCCTTATCAAGTCTCTGAGCTTCGTTCATCTGATCTCTCAATTCCTGGCTTAGGTTCTTAATCCTTTCCTCGAAATCGAAATCATCATCTTCTTCGGGTAGACCAATATATCTGCCGGGGGTCAGCATATAATCAAAAGCAGCTACTTCTTCAATGGTAGCCGATTTGCAAAAACCAGGAACATCTTTATATTCTCCATTGTTATTACGCCAGTTATGGTAAGTATCAGCTATTAAACGGATGTCTTCCTGGGAAAGTTCACGGGTACGCCGGTTGATTAAAGTTCCCATATCACGCGCATCGATAAATAAAATCTTGTTCCGACGAGGATGGTTCGGGTCTATTTCCTTTTCCCTTGATAAAAACCACAAACAGGCAGGAATCTGGGTGTTTAAAAACAGCTTGGTTGGCAGGTTTACAATGCAGTCTACAAGTCCGGCTTCAATAATGTTTCTACGTATTTCCCCTTCACCATTTGTTTTTGAGGAAAGCTAGCCCTTAGCCAGAACAAAACCTGCAGTACCTTTCGGTGAAAGGTGATATATGAAATGCTGAATCCATGCGTAATTTGCATTGGATATAGGCGGTACCCCATATTTCCAGCGCCCGTCTGTTCGTAAAAGTTCTCCGCTCCAGTCGCTGTCGTTAAAGGGTGGATTGGCAATTACAAAGTCAGCTTTTAAATCTGGGTGGGCATCATTTAAAAATGAGCCTTCACTGTTCCAAAAAACATTGCTGCTGTCGATGCCGCGTATAGCAAGGTTCATTTTGCATAGCCGCCAGGTAGTCTGGTTGCTTTCCTGACCGTAAATAGAGATGCGGTCTGCCGGATTTATCGGCAGCCCCTTCCCATTACCATTTTTATAACGATCACTATGAGCCTTGATGAACTTTTCACTTTGAACGAACATACCACCGCTGCCGCAGCAGGGATCAAATACTCTGCCTTCATAGGGTTCCAGCATTTCCACCAGCAATTGTACAACACTGCGTGGGGTATAGAACTGTCCGCCTTTCTTACCTTCTGCTAATGCAAATTGGCCGAGAAAATATTCATAAACCTGTCCCAAGACATCCCTGCTTTGAGAAGCTTTGCCCCCTAAGCTTATGCTCCCAATAAGGTCTATTAAGCCGCCTAGAGATTGCTTGTCCAAATTAGGCCGAGCGTATTGCTTGGGGAGTACTCCTTTTAATGACGGGTTATCCTTTTCTATAGCGTCCATGGCATCGTCAATGTCTTTACCAATAGTAGGGAGTTTGGCTCTCCCCTGCAAGTATTCCCAGCGAGCCTGTGGCGGCACATAGAATACATTTTCGGCTCGGTATTCGTTAATATCTTCGGGGTCAGCTCCCTCGTATTCTCCCTCTCCTTTGACCCAGTTTTTGGTGCAGGTCTTTAAAAGCATCGGATATATATTTCAGAAATATGAGTCCCAGAACAACATGTTTATATTCAGCCGCATCCATATTTTTACGGAGTTTATCAGCAGCTTTCCACAAAGTTTGCTCTAGAGTTTCTTTATTTTCGTTCTTTGTCTTAGCTTTTGCCAACTAATCATTTACCTCCCCTTAAAATTACAGTAATGCACTCTTTTCTCTAAGTACTACCATTCTACAATCGGTCAGCCAATCCTCCCATTGTTCGTTACGATACAAAATGGTTAACTTTAATAATCAGGTTGGTTACAATTCCCCCCCCTCTTTTCGTTATTAGAAAGCTATTGCTTTGGAAGCCGGAAGTCATTCTATCCATCAGGCGTTTTTTCCCTACCATCCAAACAAAAAACCCGGCACAAGTTTGCAAACCTGAACCGGGTTGGCGATCGAAATTTAGTTTATTGCATAGCCATGCAGGCCTTTTCTATCAAGGTATCTACCTCCTGCACTGCTTCAAGTGCCTCCTCCAGGGAAATATGTGGTTTAAGCTGGTGCAGTCGCTCCGCTCTTTCTATAGCTCCTATCGTTGTCTGGTTTTCTCGAGTAACATAGAGCGCAGTTCCTAGTCTTTCTAGATCAGCAACCTTTTTGTCAGCTAGTTGCTCAGCAATAAACGCAATTTCTTTTTGGTAGCGTTTTATTATTTCATGGTGTTGGTTGGTCAACCAACTTACATGCTTTCCTTCTATAATTGTAGGACCGTAGTTTCCACGGGGTTGCAGGCGGAACACATCATCAGCTCTTAAAATGTTTATCTGTTCTGTAAGGTCAAAAGAATAGGGTCCATATTTGTATAAGATAAAATCGTAAGAAAGCGGTACTTTCATAAGTTCCTTCAAAAAATAAGCTGTTTTCTGCAGATGGGTTTCTCCACACCAACTCTCCCGAAGGCGAAGTTGTCTGGCCAGCTCTACAATTAATGCATTGGACGTTTCCGGTGACATCATGTTGTCCCCCCAATGATATTATCTTTTTCACGCCTTAACCACGTTTCAACTTCCTTAACATGACTGGGATGTACAAAAATATTGTCAACTATAAGTGGCGGAATACGTTTTAGCAGTTCAGATTGATTGATAGATGACTCAATTGTACCATCCCTAAGCAACACCGGGAACACCGGTGCAGCATTTTCCTTTTTGTCTACATCATGACGAAAAAGGCTGGCATCAAACTCCTTGCATAAAGCCTGGTAAAGAAGGTCCCCTGGTTGAGGATAAATTTCATGATCTTTTGGATTGTGTTCATAAACAAGTCTAAAATGATCTCGTTGCATTATGCACCGGGCGGGTTCATATTGCTCGTTAATTCTGTAGCGGTAAGCCTCTGCTATTGCTGATTGTACCTCATTATCTGTCAAATATAAATGGGTAGCCAAATCAGTAGGAAATTTTCCTTCCGGTAACCAAGCTCTGAGAAATTCCTTAAGGTGCAAATCATAAATTCTTCGTACCCGATGGTAATAAACTTGGGTAAACATAAAATAACGCGCTAGCAATAGAGCCTCAGCAACCTGAATTCCGCCATACTCAATCCCTAAAGATGGCTCATCCGATCCCTCGTAACGGGCTGGAAGAATGCGCAGCTTTTCCAATAAACGGTGATAGTCAAACCTCCCATAGGCAACTCCACAATGATGAGAATCTCTCAATAGATAATCAATCCGGTCAGCTCCAAATGCATTCCCGACAATAATTTCTGCCAAAATGGCTTCCCATATTGTAAAAGGTTCATTTCTATATTTTTGTGGTCCCACAGCTAGCTTGGCTACATGTTCCGGTTGAATACCTGCTTCTTTGAGAATGGAAGTTATTTCACTATTAAAAATGATTTCAACAGTTAACCGCTCATGATTCCAGCCCGGTGATATAAGCTCCTCTGCCCCATGCGAAAAGGGCAAGTGCCCTAAATCATGACATAATGCAGCTATACGAAGCACACTGCGCCAATACCCATGATGCCAATCGGATTCTCTTCTAGGTACGAAAGAGCGAATAGACTCGTCAACAATGTTATCTGGATTAGTTATGATATCATAGATTCGCCCAGCTAGTTCCATCACACCCAGGGAATGCTCGAAACGGCGATGAGTAGCTCCGGGATAGACAAGATAGGTCATTGCCAGTTGATGTATATTGCGGAGCCTTTGGAAGAAACGACTATCAATAATAGCCCGTTCCGTTTCATCGATGCGAATAAAGACATGAACAGGATCTCGGATTTCTTTAATATAATCTCCCACTTCGGGACTCCTTGTTAACGCATATCTTTCATTTAATTCATGATAAATCTTCCACATTTATTATGTCAACAAATAGTAATAAATGAAAATATTTCTGGATATTAGTTAAAAATATTACGCCTACCCCACATTCCCTACATTCATCAGCAGGTTATAGGTAAACCAGCCGTTATTGGTTTTGAGTAAAGTATTTATGGTTACCCATACTACCTCCCCCAAGACCAACAAAGCACTCTATTTCTTCTAAATACT
>Ga0208297_1000573_pt1 | contig 65618 bp, 64 predicted proteins | sample LMS_cellobiose_e_FD_187367 | JGI IMG/M metagenome (GOLD analysis project Ga0208297, IMG submission 187367) | Rumen-fistulated moose microbial communities from Alaska, USA - LMS_cellobiose_enrichment (SPAdes) (version 2) | ecosystem: Host-associated > Mammals > Digestive system > Stomach > Rumen...
AATCTCAAACAGAAAGTGCTTCGTTCGACTTGCATGTGTTAGGCACGCCGCCAGCGTTCGTCCTGAGCCAGGATCAAACTCTCAATAAATTCTATCTCAGGATCCCTTCCGGGATCGTGAAATCTTTTATTGATCGCTATTACTTAGCTCTCAAAGAAATTTTGTGCAGAACCTCTCGGTTCCGCAAAGAACCCTTTCTGGTGCTTATTTGCATAAGCTGTTTTCACTTTGTTCAATTTACAAGGTACACAAGTTTTGCTTGCTGCGCCAAGGTTTTCGGAGCTTTCGTTCCGGCCCCCTCAGCGGCGAGCTTGCTTAATATAACACCGGCATCCCGGTTTGTCAACCCCCTTTTTTCGATTTTTTAAAAATTTTTCTCAATCGAATTTTGGGGGATCAAACGGGAGGGTCTGGCGGGCGAAAGAGCCGCCCCCGGTCTTCCACGGGGGCGGCTCTTTCGAAACCTTCCGCCGGAAGATCTCAGACGGCCCGAGTGACCTTACCGCTGCGCAGGCAGCGAGTGCACACGTAAACGTGGGTCGGGGTACCGTCGACGATGGCTTTCACGCGCTTCACGTTGGGCTTCCACATACGATTGGAGCGCCTGTGGGAATGGCTGACCTTGATGCCAAAGCTGACACCCTTGTCGCAGAATTCACACTTTGCCATACTTGCCGCACCTCCTCGTTTAGAAATCTGTCCGATCCCTGCATAACAGGGGTCGGAAACAGCCTATTAATAATAGCAGACAGATCATTGGATTGCAAGACAATTTTTTCATTTTTTCAAAATATCCGGCGAATTCAGACTGTTGCCAAACGGAGGGAAAATGATTACAATAGGAGTATACCTTTTATATTATAAGGGGGACGCTATGAGCGTAACGTATTCCGTCAGCCTTGACGACGTGGTCAAGGACCACGATATGAAGGTGTGCTACCGCGGCTCGGACTATGATTCCGTCCGGGTCACCAGCTGGGATGTGTCCCGGCCGGGGCTCCCCTTCGCGGGCTTTTACGATTATTACGACTCCGACCGGGTCCAGGTCATCGGCAAGCTGGAGATCACCTATCTGGCGGAGATGACCGCCCAGGCCCGGCAGCGGAGTCTGGACCGATTCATGGCCAGCGGCATCCGCTTCTGCATCGTGGCCCACAACATGCCCGTGCCGGAGGAAATGCTCACCGCCGCCCGGAAGTGCGACGTCACCGTGCTCACCACGGAACAGTCCACCAGCGATTTCATGGCGGAGCTGATCTTCAGCCTGAACCGGCTGCTGGCCCCCCGCACCACCCTTCACGGGGTGCTGATGGAGATCCACGGCGAGGGGGTGCTCATCACCGGTGAGAGCGGCGTGGGCAAAAGCGAGAACGCCATGGCGCTGCTGAGCCGGGGCCACCGTCTGGTGGCGGACGATGCCATCGACGTACGGCGCATCGGCCGGGACCAGCTCATCGGCACGGCGCCGGAGCTGATCCGCTACTTCATGGAGATCCGGGGCATCGGTCTGGTGGACGCCCGGCACATGTTCGGCATCGGCGCGGTGAAGCAGGAGCAGGCCATCGACCTGGTGGTGCACTTTGAGCCCTGGGACGAGGATAAGGTCTACGACCGGCTGGGCGCGGAGCCCCAGTACACGGACATTCTGGGCATCAAGGTGCCCATATATGAGATCCCGGTCCGCCCGGGCCGGAACCTGGCGGACATACTGGAGCTGGCGGCCATGATCAACCGCGGCCGCAAGATGGGCTATAACGCCGCCCAGGCACTGGTGGAGCAGCACGACAAAATGGTGGATCAGGGATGATGAACGATTCGCAGCGTCAGATCTTTTTGAGGGAGCTCCGGGCGCGCTGTCCCGGGCTGACCATACTGGAAAACGAGCCCATGTCCCGACACTGCTCCTTCCGCATCGGCGGACCCTGCGACGCCATGCTCCTGCCCTCCTCGGCGGAGGAGGTCCTGGCCGTGGCCGAGGCCCTCTCCCGCCTGGAGGAGGAGCCGCTGCTCATGGGCAACGGCACGAATCTTCTGGTCACCGACGCGCCGCTGCACCGGATCGTGGTGCGCATGGGGGAGCGCTTTGCCGAAGTGGAGGTCTCGGAGGAGCAGCTCACGGCCCAGGCGGGCATCACTCTGGCTCAGCTTGCCGTTGCGGCGGCCCGGGCCGGGCTGTCCGGGCTGGAATTTGCCCACGGGATCCCCGGCACTCTGGGCGGCGCGGTGAGCATGAACGCCGGGGCCTACGGCGGGGAGATGAAGGACGTGGTGACCGCCGTCACCTACCTGGACGAGGATCTCACCCTGCGGGAGACCTCCGACGGGGCGTTTTCCTATCGGCACAGCCGCTTTTCCGACACCCGCTGCGCCATCCTCTCCGCCCGGATCGCCCTGACCCGGGACGACCCGGAGGCCATCCGGGAGCGGATGCGCGCGCTGATGGAGCGCCGCCGGGCCAGCCAGCCTCTGGATATGCCCTCAGCGGGCAGCACCTTCAAGCGTCCGGTGGGAGGCTACGCCGCCGCTCTCATCGACCAGGCGGGGCTCAAGGGCTATGCCGTGGGCGGCGCCCAGGTAAGTGAAAAGCACGCCGGGTTCGTGGTCAACCGGGGCGGGGCCTCCTTTGACGACGTGCTGGCGCTGATGGAGCACATCCGGCAGACGGTCTCCCATCGCTTCGGCATCCAGCTGGAGCCGGAGGTCAAGATCATTCGGGAATAGAGAGATACTTATGGAATTTTTGATCGTCACCGGGCTTTCCGGCGCGGGAAAGACCCAGGCCACCCATTTTCTGGAGGACATGGACTACTACTGTGTGGACAATATGCCCTCCGCGCTGCTGCAGCCCTTCGCGGAATTCTGCGTGGCCTCCCACGGGCGGTTTGAAAAGGTCGCCCTGGTCACCGACGTGCGGACCCGGGGGAGCTTTGACGAGCTGTTCACCGCCCTGGAGTCCCTGAAGGAACTGGACTGCACCTTCCGCATCCTGTTCATCGAGGCGCCGGTGGACACCATCGTCCGCCGCTACAAGGAGACCCGGCGGCCCCATCCTCTGGCCGGGCCGGGGATGAGCATCCAGGACGCGGTGCAGCAGGAGATCCTGCTCATGGAGCCGGTCCGGGCCAGGGCCGACCACATCATCAACACCGGCCGCACCACTCTCGGCCAGCTCCACAATGAGATCTCCCGGCTGTTTGCCGAGGGGGGCGCACTGGAGATGCCCATCAACGTGGTGGCCTTCGGCTACAAATACGGCATCCCCATGGACGCCGATCTGGTGCTGGACGTGCGGTTTTTGCCCAACCCCTATTACCAGGAGGAGCTGAAGGATCTCAGCGGGCTGGACGAGGCCGTGTATAACTACGTTATGGGCCAGCCGGACACGGTGGAATACATGCGCCGGCTCATGGACTTTCTCAGCTTCCAGCTTCCCCGCTTCCGGGAGGAGGGAAAGCCCTCTCTGACCGTTGCGGTGGGGTGCACCGGCGGGCGTCACCGCAGCGTGGCGGTGGCCCGGGCTCTCTCCGACCGGCTGTCGGACCAGGGCCACAGCACCCGGCTGGTGTGCCGGGATCTGGAAAGGGTGAACGACCATGGCTGACCGCTTCTCCCGCGCCCCAAGGATCGTGGCCATCGGCGGCGGCACCGGCCTTTCCACCATGCTGAGAGGTCTCAAGCACGTCTCCCCCAACATCACCGCCATCGTCAGCGTCGGTGACAACGGCGGCGGCAGCGGCGTGCTGCGCCAGGAGCTGGGCATGCCTCCGCCCGGGGACGTGCGCAACTGTCTGCAGGCTCTGGCCAACACCGAGCCCACCATGGAGGCCCTGCTGGCCTACCGGTTCCGGGAGGGAACGCTCAAGGGCCAGAGCTTCGGCAACCTGTTCCTGGCCGCGCTCAACGACATGAGCGGCAGCTTTGACCAGGCCGTGACCCGCATGAGCGAGATCCTGGCCATCACCGGCCGGGTGCTGCCCGTCACCAACGAGAACGTGCAGCTCACCGCGGAGTTTGACGACGGGGCCGTAGTGGTGGGCGAGAGTGAGATCGCCGAGTACAAGGCCGGGGAGAACCGTCGTATCCTGCGGGTGGGTTCCCTGCCCGAAAAATCCGCCGCCCTGCCCGCGTGCATCGACGCCATCTATCAGGCGGATATCATTCTGTTGGGTCCGGGGAGCTTGTACACCAGCGTCATCCCCAATCTGCTGGTGGAGGGCATCGCCCAGGCCATTCACGACTCCCGGGCCGCCAAGATCTACGTGATGAATCTGATGACCCAGGCCGGCGAGACCGCCGGCTACACCGCCGCGGACCACGTCCGGGCGCTGTTTGACCACGGCGGGGACGGTCTGTTCGACCACAGTCTGGTCAACAATCTTCCGGTTCCCCCGGCGCTGCTGGAATCCTACCGGCAGGAGGGGGCCGCCCCCATCGAGGTGAACACCACCTCTCTGGCCCGCATGGGGGTGCGGGCGGATTTCGCCCCGGTGGCGGACTATTCCTCCCACCTGGTGCGCCACGATCCTCTGCTGCTGGCCGGGGCCATTATGGACCTCTTCCGGCGGATCTCCCCCACCCGCATCTACTGAGCTTTTATCGCGCCGCGATGGGACGGCGCCGAGGTGATCCAAATGTCCTTTTCCTCCGAAACCAAAGAAGAATTATGCCGCGTCCCGCTGACCCGCCCCTGCTGCGCGCTGGCGGAGGCCTACGGGGTGCTGCTCTACTGCCACACCTTTGATCGGCGGGAGATCCGCATCATCACCGCCAGCGACGCTTTTGCCCAGCGGCTGCCCCGGCTGATGAAGCGGGCTTTCTCCCTGAGCTTTGACGTTCTTCCCGAAGAGGGTGCCCGGGGCAAGCGCACCTTTCTCATCACCGATGGGGACAAACTCCTCACCATTCTCTCCGCCTTCGGCCAGGAGAGCAGCCTCTCCCCCCACGTGAATTTCGGGGTGCTGGAGAACGACTGCTGCCGCGCCAGCTTCCTCCGGGGAGCGTTCCTGGCGGGAGGCAGCGTCACCGATCCGGAAAAGCGCTACCACCTGGAGTTTCTCACCAGCCACGCCGCCGTCAGCCGGGAGGTCTACGCCCTGATGCTGGAGATGGACCTCTCCCCCCGGGACTCCGTCCGCAGCGGCGGCGCCGTCACTTATTTCAAGCAGTCCGAGGCCATCGAGGACGTGCTCACCACCATGGGGGCGCCGTTGGCGGCCATGGGCGTAATGCAGGCGAAAATGCAGAAGGATATGCGCAACGCCGTGAACCGTCGGGTCAACTGCGACAGCGCCAACGCCGACCGGATCGTGACCGCCTCCCGGGAACAGCTGGAGGTCATCCAGCGCCTGGAGCGGGAGTACGGTCTGTTCAGCCTGCCCGAGCAGCTCCAGGAGACCGCCATGCTCCGCATCGCCAACCCCGAAGCCAGTCTGGCGGATCTGGCAAAGCTGGCGGACCCGCCGGTGTCCAAGAGCTGCATGAACCACCGCATGAAGAAGCTGCTGGAATACAAAGGAGCCTGACCATGTCCTTCGTTCATCTCCACGTGCATACGGAATACTCCCTGCTGGACGGCGCCTGTCGGATCCGCGATCTGGCCCGCCGTGCCAAGGAGCTGGGCCAGACGGCTCTGGCGGTCACCGACCACGGCGTCATGTACGGCGCGGTGGCCTTTTATCGCGCCTGCCTGGCCGAGGGGATCCGCCCCATCATCGGCTGCGAGGTGTACGTGGCCCCCCGCACCCGCTTTGACAAGGAGCACGGTCTGGACAGCGGCTACTCCCACCTGATATTGCTGTGCAAAAACGCCGAAGGCTACCGGAATCTGTGCTATCTGGTGTCCTGCGGCTTCACCGAGGGCTTTTACGTCAAGCCCAGGATCGACTGGCAGCTGCTGAAGGAGCACGCCGCCGGGCTGATCTGTCTGTCGGGCTGCGTGGCGGGCTATATCCCCCGCCGGATCATTGAAGACGATTTTGAGGGCGCCCGGGCCAAGGCTCTGGAGCTGCGGGAGATCTTCGGGGAGGACTTTTTCCTGGAGATCCAGGACCACGGCATGAGCGAGGAGCACAAGGCCGCCGCGGGCCTGCGCCGTCTCTCCCGGGAGACGGGGATCCCTCTGGCCGCCACCAACGACGCCCACTATATAAATAAGGAGGACGCCCACAACCAGGACGTGCTCATGTGCATCCAGACGGGCAAGACCGTGGACGATCCCGACCGGATGCAGTTCACCTCCTCGGAGCTCTATCTCAAGAGCGAGGAGGAGATGCGAGCCCTGTTCCCCGACGACCCACAGGCTCTGGACGTCACCGGAGAGATCGCCGGGCGCTGCAGCTACGACTTTGAATTCGGCCACTACCACCTGCCGGAATTTGCCCTGCCCGAGGGAGAGACGGACAGTTTCGCCTACCTCTCCCGGCTGTGCACGGAGGGCTATCGCCGCCGCTACGGGGACGGGAACGAGAAAATGGCCGCCCAGCTGCACTATGAGCTGGATATGATCCACCAGATGGGCTTTGTGGATTACTTCCTCATCGTATGGGATTTCGTCCGCTTTGCCAAAAACGCCGGGATCCCCGTGGGCCCCGGCCGCGGCAGCGCCGCGGGCAGCATGGTCAGCTACACCCTGGGCATCACCGACGTGGACCCGGTGCGCTACTCCCTGTTCTTCGAGCGGTTTTTGAACCCGGAACGGGTCAGTATGCCGGATATCGACATGGATTTCTGCGTCCGCCGCCGGGGAGAGGTCATTGATTATGTAAACCGTAAATACGGCTCCGACCACGTGGCTCAGATCGTCACCTTCGGCACCATGGCCGCCCGGATGGCCATCCGGGACGTGGGCCGGGCGCTGAACATCGGCTACGCGGAGACCGACGCGGTGGCCAAGCAGGTGCCGCTGGCCCTGAACATGACGCTGGACGAGGCGCTGAAGCTCTCCAAGCCTCTGAAGGAGATGTATGACTCCGACGAGAAGCTCCACACGCTCATCGACACGGCCCGGGCGCTGGAGGGCATGCCCCGTCACGCCTCCACCCACGCCGCCGGGGTGGTGATCACCCACCGGCCGGTGTACGAATACGTGCCTCTGGCCAAGAACGACGAGAGCGTGGTCACCCAGTACACCATGACCACTCTGGAGGAACTGGGGCTGCTGAAAATGGACTTTCTGGGTCTGCGGAACCTGACGGTGCTCGCTGACGCGGAGGCCCTGGTACGGCAGATCGACCCGGACTTCTCCGTGGAGGCGGTGAGCGTGGAGGACAAAGCCACCTTTGACATGCTCGCCGCAGGGCGGACCTCCGGTGTGTTCCAGCTGGAGAGCACCGGCATGACCGCCGTGTGCACCGGTATCCGGGCCAAGAGCATTGAGGACATCACCGCCATCATTGCCCTGTACCGCCCCGGACCCATGGATTCCATCCCCAAATTCATCGAGTGGTCCCAGCACCCGGAGAAGATCCGCTACAAGCACGAGAGTCTGCGGCCCATTCTGGAGGTCACCTACGGCTGCATCGTCTATCAGGAGCAGGTCATCGAGATCTTCCGCTCACTGGCGGGGTTCTCTCTGGGGCAGGCGGACAACATCCGCCGGGCCATGAGCAAGAAAAAGCACGCCGTGATCGACGCCGAGCGAGTGGCCTTCATCCACGGCGATCCTCAGCGGAACATCCCCGGCGCCGTGGCCAACGGCATACCGGAGGACGTGGCCGACAGTATTTACGACGAGATCCTGGATTTTGCCAGCTACGCCTTCAACAAGGCCCACGCGGTGAGCTACGCCATCGTGGTATACCGCACCGCCTATATGAAGTGCCACTGGCCCCGGCAGTACATGGCGGCCCTGCTCACCAGCGTGCTGGACAACTCCGCCAAGGTGGCGGAATACATTGCCGAGTGCCGGGACATGGGCATCCGGCTGCTGCCGCCGGACGTGAACGAGTCCGACGCCAACTTCACCGTGGTGGGGGAAAACCTGCGCTTCGGGCTGGTGGCCATCAAGGGCATCGGCTGGGGCTTTATCGAGGCGCTGATGCGTCAGCGGGCCGAGGGCGGACCCTTCCGCACCCTGGACGAGTTCTGCCGCCGGATGCAGGGCAAGGACTTCAACCGCCGGGCGGTGGAGTCCCTCATCAAAGCCGGAGCTTTTGACTCCCTGGGCTTCAAACGGGCCGCGCTGCTGGCCGCCGCCGGGCAGATCATCGACAGCGTGGCCGGGGAGACGAAGAAGAACATCGCCGGGCAGCTGGACCTGTTCGGCATGGCCGACGAGGACGATGCGGTGCACACCATGCCCCTGCCGGACGTGCCGGAGTTCTCCCGCCAGGAGCTGATGGCCATGGAGCGGGAGACCACGGGGCTGTATCTGAGCGGCCACCCCATGGACGAATACCGGGACCAGGTCCGGCGGGCGGGCGCCGTATCCATTGCCGCGGTGCTCTCGGACTTTGCCGAGGGGGCACCCCAGCGCTTCCGGGACAACCAGGAGATCACCTTGGCCGGAGTGGTGGCCAGTGCCAAGACCCGCACCACCCGCAACAACTCCCTGATGAGCTATATCACTCTGGAGGACGACACGGGCATGATGGAGCTCATCGCTTTCCAGCGGGCGCTGGACCAGGGGGGCAGCTACGTTCAGGACGCCGCCGCGCTGCTGGTGCGGGGCCGCATCTCCCTTCGGGACGAAAAGGAGCCCCAGCTGATGGTGGACACCATCCGGCCGCTGAGCGATCTGGCTGTGCCGGGCGCGTCCAACGGTGCCGGGGGCTCCTCACAGTCCGCCGCCCCCCGCCGGGACGCTCCCCAAGAGCCGGAGAGTCGGGCGCCCCGGACGCTGTTCGTGCGGCTCCCCAGCCGGGAGCACCCGCTGTTCCGCCGGGTGGGTCTGCTTCTGAGCATGTTCCCCGGGAACGACCGCATGGTGCTGTATTTTGAGGATACGAAAAAGAAGGCCGGAGCCTGCTGCCTGATCCACGAGGCGCTCCTGGCCGAGCTCACGGAAAAATGCGGAGCGGAAAACGTAGTGGTAAAATGATCAAAAAGGGGACGCGAATGCGTCCCCTTTTTGATCGTTTCCAGCGCAAGCGGCCGTGTCCGTCGTCCCGTCCTCCTTCCCTGCTCTCCGGATGACCGCGCAGGCGGGAGCATCTCATCCTTCTGCGTCTCATTCCTTCTCCGTCAGGCTCTCCCACCACTCGATGATCCGGAATTTGATAACGTATCCCTCCCCGTCGCCGGTGATGAGGCGGATGTCGTCCTCGCTCAGCGCCGCGGTCGGACGGATCTCCTCCGGGGCGGCGGCACACAGCAGCGGGTACACCACGCACCACCAGTTGCGGCCCTCCCCTGCCCCCAGCCGCAGCTGCAGGGAATCGTAGACCCCTGCCGGCAGGGAGAACGTGTCGTAATGCCGGGTGGGATAATACTCCCTCCCCAGCTCCGCCGACACCTCTGTCCCGCTCACCTCCGCGGCGATGGCCTGCAGCCGGGGCAGCATCTCCTCCGCGATTTTCCGCGCCTGGGTCTGATTCTCCGCCCGGGCCATGCGGGGCTCCAGCTCCGCCAGCACCGCGTCCCGCACCTGCAGCTTCACCGCCTGATCCTCAGGGGCGTCGCTGCTGGCAATAACGTGGAGGCGCAGCACCTGTCCGGCCAGGCGGCGCTGCCGCCCCTGGGCCCAGGTGCCCGTCAGCAGCAGCGCGCAAACCGCCAGCAGCGCCGCCGCCTGGATCCCATATGTCCGATACCCGTTCTTTTTCATATTATTCATAATAAAACCGCCCTTCCTGTGTATACACACAGTATGGGCGGTTTTTGAGATTCCTAAACCATTTACTCAGGGCTGCGGGGTCCCCTCGGGAACGGCGTCGGGGTATTCCGGCACGGGCGCCGGGTACTCGGGCACGGCCTCCGGCGGCGCGGGGGTCTCGTCAGGGGGAGGCGGCGGCGTGGGCTCCGGCATACTCAGATCCACGTCCGTGACGATGGCACAGCCGGGCAGCGCCTCCTGCAGCTTGCGGATCTGATCGGCGGTGATCGCCGGGTTCCCGGTGACGTCCAGCTGCCGCAGCGCGGTGCAGGCATTCAGATGGGCCAGCTCGTACACGTTGTTGTAGCTCAGATCCAGCTCCTCCAGCCCGGTGCAGCCGGACAGGACGGAAACGTCCCCCACGGCGTTGTGGCTCAGATCCAGCCGGCGCAGCGCCGTATGACCGGACAGGGCGGAAATATCCTCCAGATTGTTGTAGCCCGCGGACAGCTCCTCCAGCGTCACGATCCCCGCCAGAGGCGAGAGCTCCCGCACGCCGTTGCCGTAGATCACCAGCCGCCGGAGCATGGTAAATTTTTCCAGTCCCTGGAGGTCGCCCAGTCCCGACGTGGTGAGGTCCACCTCCTGGGCGTCGGAGGTCAGGGTCTGTCCGCCCAGGGTCACGGTGTAGTACACCGTGTCGTGGAAGATCTGGCATTCCGGCAGAGCCTTCTCCAGGGCCTCCAGTCCCTCGGCGGTGAGCAGGGGGTTGTCCCGGAGGTCAAGATATGTAAGGCGCTCCAGGGTGGAGAAAAACTCCAGCTGTGCGTCGGTGAGTCCGGTCTGGCTCAAAGTCAGCACCGAGAGCCGGGGCAGTCCGCTCAGAACGCTGTAACTCTCGATGGGGTTCCCGGCCAGGTTCAGATCCCGCAGCTGCAGACAATAGGACAGCCGGGAGATGTCCGTCACGTTCCGGTAGGAGAGGTCCAGCTCCTCCACGTCCTCGGTGAACACCGCTCCGCCCAGACTGATGGGCCGGGTCTCCTCCACCACACTGTCGCTGAAGATCCGGCAGTTGGGCATGGCCTCCTTCAGATCCGCCAGGACGTAGTCGGCGATGGTGACGCCCTGGATGGACAGCATGCTCAGCCCGGGCAGCTTGGTCAGGGGCGTCAGATCGGTGAGGGGGTTGCGGTCGAGATACACCGTGCGCAGCTCCGTCAGCGCGGAGAGCGCCGTGAGATCGTTGATGCGGTTGTCGGGCAGATACAGCGTGCGCAGCGCCGTCAGGCCGGAGAGGAAGCTCACGTCCGTCAGACCGCAGTTGGTCAGCGAGAGGGTGGTGAGGTTGGACAGGGAGGCGATCTCCGTCTTATCAAGCTCCGACAAGGATCGGCCGCTGAGATCAAAGCTGTCGGTCTCGGGGTCCACCTCCTTGCCCGCCACGGTGACCACGTTTCTTGCCGGGGCGGCGGTGGCCAACTCAGGAACAGCCGTGGGATCCGGCGCCGCCGGCTCCACCGGATGGCTGTGGTGGATCAGCAGGGCAAACAGCAGCCCCAGCCCCAGCAGGGCAAACAGGGCCGCGGCGATGATATAGCGGATCTTTTGTTTTTTCTTGAACCGATGCATGGAAGTTCCTCCCCGGATGGATGCGCAGACATTATATGCTTATTTACATAATTCGTCAATCTTCCCTTTCAGGCTGCCTCCCGACGCTTCCCCCGGCCGCTCCCACGGGAGGCGGGCAGACCGCCTCCCATGAGAAATGTGGCGAACAGGCTCAGTCCGGGCTGGGCAGCCAGTCCGCCGGGTCCACGGGCAGACCGTCCCGGCGCAGGGCAAAGTGGAGATGGCTCTGCTGTCCGCTCTCCCCCAGGGCCGAGGCACCCACCGAGCCCAGCACGCTGCCCACCACCACGCTCTGGCCGGGGACGACGGGGGGCTCCTGGGCCAGGTTGGCGTATACGCTCACCAGGCCGTTGCTGTGGCGCACCTCCACGGTGGCGCCCAGCATATCGTCCTCATACACCGCCGACACCACGCCGTTGGCCGTGGAGAGCACCGGCTCTCCCGCCGCAGCGGCGATGTCCCAGCCGGTGTGGAGCCGCCAGTCCCGCATAGTGGGATCGTAGCTCAGGGTCTCCACGCTGCTCTCCCGCAGCAGGGCGCCGTTTACGGGCCAGATGAAGTAATCCACGTCCTGGATCAGCCCGGCGCTCTCTTCGGCGGGCTCGTTGAGACCGCCCTCCGTCTCGGGCGCCTCCGGCTCGGGAAGCTCCACCTGCTGCACCTGGGGGCCTTGACCGCCGCTCCCCGCCGGGGGCGCAGCGGTTCGGGGACGGGTCGGAGCGCTGCCCATGACGGCCAGCGCGTCCTCCGGCTCCGTTTCGGCGGCGCGGACGCCCGCCGTCTCCATCCTTGTGTCTTCACCGCTGAGCTCTACATCAGCCCTGCTTCCGCTCGCCATCAGCCAGATCGACAGCGCGATCAGGCCCGCGCACAGAAGAAGGACTATGTAGAAGCCCTTCCCGGCAAAGAAATCGTTCAGCTGTTGGCTGAACCCCTTCTTTTCCTCCATGGTTAACCTCCTCAAATTGGGATTCGAGGGTATTTTTGCCGGAGGAAGTGAAAAATATACCGCCTTTCTCACATTTTTCACAATATTAGGGCTAACCGATTGCAAATCCCGGGGCTCCGTGATAGAATTATGTAAATCTTTCCATGCACAACGGCTTTGGAACATAGATACAACAGAAAGGTCACAACCCATGAGCCAGAAACCGAAAAAGAAGAATAAACCGTCCTCCGGCGGCGGCAGCGTCGCCCTGGCTGTTTTGCTGACGCTGGTGCTGGCGCTGGTGCTGGGGGGCGTCTCCTACGGCGTATACCGGCTGCTCTACAAGCCGGCCGGCCGGCTGACCCCCGCGACCGACGTACCGGCCGCCGCCACCGCCGCCCCTGCGGAGCCCACCGCCGCGGCGCTCTTCACCCCCGAACCCACGCCCCTGCACGTGCACCTGTGGCGGGAGGCCACCTGCACCGAGCCCCGGACCTGCCAGAGCTGCGGCATGACCGAGGGGGAGCCCCTGGGCCACGATGCCACGAAGGCGGATTACTGGTCGCCCGGCATCTGTCTGCGCTGCCGCGAGGAGATCTCCCCCATGCTCACGCCGGACTTTGAGCTCCGCGAGCTGGCCGTCAACGTGGGCCAGGGTGTCGCCATGGGCTACACCACCGTCTGCGCCAACGACCCGAATCAGGTCACCGTGGGCCAGGCCACCGTGAAGCGCTATACCGTGACCAGGTCCTCCAACCGGATCGCCTCCATCCCCGGAAAGAACTGGGTCCTGCCCGAGAAGGAGGGCTTCGAGTGGCGGCTGGCGGAGCTGGAGATCGTATTCAACGATTACAACGCCCAGTATTACGGCTTCAATATCAAGGAGTCTCTGGAGGATTACTACGTGATCCCCGACCACGGCGTCCGGGCGGACTTTGCCGCGGCGATGCCCACCCCCGATCCCGAGGCCACGCCTTCGCCCAGTCCCAACCCCCTGCAGATCGTCACCGAGGACCACAACAACGCCTCCCATTCTTACTCCGACGACGTGCAGTGGGTGGAGGAATCCAACTGGTACGAGAGCAACTTCATCGTGGAATACAAGGGCGGCACCTATATCTGCACCAGAGTCTACGACGGGGCCCTCTCCGGCTGGGAGAACGGCACCAACACCTTCCACTACGCCATGGCCGTGCAGGTGCCCCAGGGCTACGACGGCTGCGTGCTGTGTCTCTACAACGCCCGCCACGGCACCCCCGGCACCGACTGGAACCGGATTTATGAGATCGCCGACGAGAACACGCTGTTCTTCCGTCTGGCCTGAATCTGCGCCGAAGGAGAGGGCAAAGCCCGGGTTTGTTCACAGTTTGTTTTCAGTTTCCTCACAATCTGTTTAGGATTCCCCGGGAAAAAGCGAGTATATTATAGACACTGAAAGAAATGAATTTCTTCATTGTTTTTCATGATTTTCTCTCCTTTTTTATTTCTTTCCCTCTCATTTCTCTCTTGGCTTCCGTTGAGCCTGCGGCCACCTCTCCCGGCCGACAAAGAAACGGAAAACAGCGGAACGGTGAAAGCCGTTCCGCTTTCTTTTTCGGCGCAAAAAAGCGGCGGAGGCAATCCTCCGCCGCTTTTGTCGCCGGTATCGCTTTTATTCCTCGTCCGCCAGGCGGATATGCAGCTCCTCCAGCTGCCGGGGCTCCACCGCAGAGGGGGCGCCCATCATCACGTCCTGAGCGTTCTTGTTCATAGGGAAGGGAATGATCTCCCGGATGGAGCTCTCCCCGGCCAGCAGCATCACCATCCGGTCCACGCCCGGAGCGATGCCCGCGTGAGGGGGCGCGCCGTAGCAGAAGGCGTTGTACATGGCGGGGAACTTGGCTTTTACGTCCTCCTCCCCCAGACGCACCATCTCAAAGGCCTTGATCATGATGTCCGGGTCGTGGTTGCGCACCGCGCCGGAGGAGAGCTCCACGCCGTTGCACACCAGGTCGTACTGGTAAGCGTAGATATCCAGGGGATCCACCTCGCCCCGTTCGGCGGCCAGCAGGATCTCCAGCCCGCCGTTTGGCATGGAGAAGGGGTTGTGGCAGAACTCCAGCTCCCCGGATTCCTCGCCGATCTCGTACATGGGGAAGTCCACGATCCAACAGAACTCATAGCGCTTCTCATCCATGTGTCCGGGCACCTGGGCCCCGGCCATCTTCAGCATGACGCCGGCGGTCTTCCGGGCCTCGTCCTTCTTCCCGGCGGCGATGAGCACCAGCGTGTCGTTCTCCAGACCCAGGGCGGTCTTGAGCTCCGCCTCCACAGGGGCAAAGAACTTGGCCACGCCGCCCACCAGGGCGCCGTTCTCGTCCACGCGCAGCCAGTAGGGCTTTTGTCCGGCCTGGACCTCCACGTCGGCGCAGAGCTTGTCGATCTGCTTGCGGGTCAGATGGCAGCTGCTCACCGGCACGGCCTTGACCACCTTGCCGGCAAAGGGCTCAAAGCCCAGATCCTGGCTCATGGCGGAAATGTCGCTCACCGTCAGGTCGATGCGCAGATCCGGCTTGTCGGAACCGTACTTCTCCATGGCCTCGTTGTAGGGGATCCGCCGGAAGGGGGCGGCGGAGGCCACGTCATAGGTGCCGTATTTGGCGAAAATGGGGGGCAGCACGTCCTCCAGCACGGCAAACACGTCCTCCTGAGAGGCGAAGGCCATCTCCATGTCCAGCTGATAGAACTCGCCGGGAGAGCGGTCGCCCCGGGCGTCCTCGTCCCGGAAGCAGGGAGCGATCTGGAAATATTTGTCAAATCCGCTGGTCATCAGCAGCTGCTTGAACTGTTGGGGCGCCTGGGGCAGCGCGTAAAACTTGCCGGGGTGCTTCCGGGCGGGCACCAGATAGTCCCGGGCGCCCTCCGGGGATGAGGCCGTCAGGATAGGGGTGGTGATCTCCAGGAAGCCGTGGGCGGTCATGGCGGCGCGAAGGGCGGCCACCACGCTGCAGCGGAGGATGATATTGTTTTTCACCGCGGGGTTGCGCAGATCCAGATAGCGGTAGCGGAGCCGGGCGGACTCGTCCGCCTCCCGGCTGCGGTTGATCTCAAAGGGAAGCTCGTTGTAGCGGCAGCGACCCAGCACACGGACGGCCTGGGGCACGACCTCCACCGCACCGGTGGCCAGCTTGGGGTTGGGGCTCTCCCGCAGACGCACCGTGCCGGTGACGGAGACGGTGCTCTCCTTATTGATGGCCTTGAAGGCCTTCATCATATCGGCGGTCTCCACCACCACCTGGGTAGTGCCGTAAAAGTCCCGCAGCACCACGAAGGCGAAGTTGCTGCCCACCTCCCGGACGTTTTCCATCCAGCCGGCGATGGTGACGGTCTGGCCCGCGTTTTCGGCGCGGAGCTCCCCGCAGTTATGGGTTCGGTACTCAGACATGGTTTGTTCTTCCTTTCTCAACTTCTCCGAATACAGCCAATTATTATACACATCCCCTCCCCTCTTTGCAAGATGTCCCACGGCCGCCTTGACAACTTTTTCAGGGCGGACGGGTTATGATACGAGGCATGGACGTCATATACGTGGATGAGCTCTGGGCGATCAACGCCCTGACGGACTACCTGCTCCTGACGCTGACGGCCCGGCTGCTGGGTGTGCCCTGCCGTCGGGGACGCTTCGCCCTGGCCGCGGCCCTGGGGGGCGTATACGCCGCGGCGGCGGTGCTGCCGGCGCTGGGGTGGCTCCGCGCCCCGGGGATAAAGCTGGCCGCGTCCCTCTGGCTGTGCTGGATGGCCTTCGGCAGCGGGGAGATCTGGCGCAGCTGGGCGGCGTTCCTGGCCCTTTCGGCGGGCTTTGCGGGCACGGTGCTGGCGGCGGTGATGCTCTCGGGGCAGCGTCCCGCCCCGGGCGGGGTCATCGCCGGGGCATCGCTGCGGCTGCTGGGACTGTGCTACGGGATCTGTCTGGCCGGGGTGCAGGGTTTCCTCTCCGGTGTGGCCCGGCGGCGGGAGGGCCGGATATTGCGGGTGGAGCTGTCCCTGGCAGGTCGGCGGGCGACCCTGTCGGCCCTGCGGGACACGGGCAACGCCCTCACCGACCCGGTCAGCGCACGGCCGGTGCTGATCGCGGACGCCGACGCCCTTTCGCCGTTGCTGGGCGGCCCTGTGCCCCGGGAACTGCTGGCGGATCCGTCGGCGCTTTTTTCGTTCCTCTCCGCCCGGCCGGAGCTGGTCTCCCGGCTGGGACTGGTGTCCTACGCCGCCGTGGGAGGGGGCGGGCTGCTGGTGTGCGTCCGGCCGGACGAGGCTCTGGTGGACGGCCGGGACACCCGGCTGCTGGCGGCTCTCTCCCCCACGCCCCTTCGGGCCCGGGGCTGCCAGGCCGTTTTCTGACTGTGAAAAGGAGGTCGAACCATGCAACTGTGTCTGATCCGCGCGCTGCTCCTTCTCCTGCAAAAGACGCCGTCCCTCTACTATGTGGGCGGCAGCGACGTACTTCCCCCGCCCCTGCCCCGGGACCGGGAGGCTCTGGCGCTGACCGCCCTGGCCGCGGGGGACGCCGGGGCAAAGCAAACGCTCATCGAGCACAATCTCCGGCTGGTGGTGTACATCGCCCGGCGCTTTGAAAACTCCCCCGTGGGGCTGGAGGATCTGATCTCCATCGGCACCATCGGGCTGATCAAGGCAGTGGAGACCTACAACGCCGACAAGAACATCAAGCTGGCCACCTACGCCTCCCGGTGCATCGAAAACGAGATCCTGATGCATCTTCGCAAGCTCTCCTCCCAGCGCACGGAGGTCAGCTTTGACGAGCCGCTGAACACCGACTGGGACGGCAACGAGCTGCTGCTCTCGGACGTGCTGGGGACCGACGGCGAGGAGGTGAGCCGTCCCCTGGAGGACGACGCGGACCGCCAGGCCCTGCGCCGTGCCGTGGCGCGGCTCTCTCCCCGGGAGCGGGACATCATCACCCTGCGCTTCGGGCTGGGCGCTCCCCGGGAATACACCCAGAAGGAGGTGGCCGACCGGATGGGCATATCCCAGAGCTACATAAGCCGCCTGGAAAAGCGGATCCTGCTGCGGCTGCGGCGGGACATCCAGCGGGCCATGACGGTGTGAACGCGGAAAGCCGGGATCTTCTCCCGGCTTTCCGCGTTCACGTTGCGGCGCTGAACCCTGTCAGGTCCTTTACCACCTCCGCGGCGATGAGCATGCCCGCCGCCGCCGGCACGAACACCGCGGAGCCGGGGATATCCCGGCGTGCGCCCAGCTCCGCCGGGTCCAGGGCCTCTTTGGGTTCCAGGGGCGGCTCGGTGGAGTAGACCACCTTCAGGTGCTCCACTCCCCGGCGGCGCAGCTCCCGGCGCATGATCCGGGCCAGAGGACACACGGAGGTCTCGTAGATATCCGCCGCGCGGAAGGCGGAGGGGTCCAGCTTGTTGCCCGCGCCCATGGCGCTGATCACCCTCGTGCCCGCCGCCTGGGCCCCCAGGATCAATCCGATCTTTCCGGTGACGGTGTCGATGGCGTCCACCACGTAGTCGTATTGGGAAAAATCAAACTCCTCGCTCTGGCCGGGGATGTAAAAGGTCCGGTAGGTCCGCACGGTGCACCGGGGATTCACGTCCCGGACCCGTTCGGCGGCCACGTCCACCTTGCAGCGCCCCACGGTGCTGGTCAGGGCAATGATCTGGCGGTTCAGGTTGGTCACGCTCACCGTGTCGCTGTCTATAAGATCCAGCGCCCCCACGCCGCTGCGGGCCAGGGCCTCCACCACGTATCCCCCCACGCCGCCGATACCGAACACGGCCACCCGGCTCCGGGCCAGCTTCTCCATGGCTTCGGCGCCGAGGAGCATTCTCGTTCTGGCAAATCGTTCCTCCATGGTTTTTCCTCCGCCCATGCAAAAAGCGGCAGTCTTTCGGCTGCCGCTTCATCGTTTTCTTCTGCCTTAAAGGTTCGCCGCTCACGCAGCGGATGGCCCGGGAAAGCGGGTATCCGCTGAATTATTTGGCGTAGTCCACCGCTTTGGTCTCCCGCAGGACGTGGACCTTGATCTGGCCGGGATAGGTGAGCTCGGCCTCGATCTTCTTGGCGATGTCCCGGGCCAGCAGGGTCATCTGATCCTCGCTGACCTCCTCGGGCTTGACCATGATGCGGATCTCCCGTCCGGCCTGGATGGCGTAGCAGCTGGCGATGCCCGGGAAGGACCGGGACACGGCCTCCAGCTTCTCCAGACGCTTGACGTAGTTCTCGATATTCTCCCGACGGGCCCCGGGCCGGGAGGCGCTGATGGCGTCCGCCGCCTGGACGATGCAGGCGATGACGGTGTGGGGCTCCACGTCCCCGTGGTGGGCCTCAATGGCGTGGATGACCTCCTCGGACTCCTTGTACTTCCGGGCCAGGTCCACGCCGATGGTCACGTGGCTGCCCTCCACCTCGTGGTCGATGGCCTTGCCCAGGTCGTGGAGCAGACCGGCCCGCTTGGCGGTGGTCACGTCCACGCCCAGCTCCGCGGCCAGCAGCCCGGAGATATGGGCCACCTCCAGCGAGTGGGCCAGCACGTTCTGGCCGTAGCTGGTGCGGTATTTCATCCGGCCCAGCAGCTTGACGATGTCGGGATGCACGCCGTGGATATTGGTCTCGAACACGGCCTGCTCGCCGGCCTCCTTGATGGCCTGGTTGACTTCCTTCTGGGCCTTGGCCACCATCTCCTCGATGCGGGCGGGATGGATGCGGCCGTCCTGGATCAGCTTCTCCAGGGCGATGCGGGCCACCTCCCGGCGCACCGGGTCAAAGCTGGACAGCGTGATGGCCTCGGGGGTATCGTCGATGATCAGATCGCAGCCGGTGAGCGTCTCGATGGAGCGGATGTTACGGCCTTCCCGGCCGATGATGCGCCCTTTCATCTCGTCGTTGGGGAGAGGAACGACGGACACGGTCACTTCGCTGGTGTGATCCGCAGCGCAGCGCTGGATGGCGGTAGCGATATATTCTCTTGCCTTCTGCTCCGCCTCTTCCTTGAAGCGAGACTCCACCTCCTTGACCTTGGCGGCCATCTCGTGGGTCACTTCCGTTTCGAGACTGTGGATCAGATAATCCTTGGCCTCGTCCACGGTGAAGCCGGAGATCTTTTCCAGCATTTCCAGCTGGCTCTTTTTCACCATGCGGACCTCTTCCAGCTGGGCGTCCGCTTCCTGGATCTTGCGGTTCAGGTTTTCCGTCTTCTTTTCCAGATTCTCCGTCTTGCGGTCCAGGTTCTCTTCCTTCTGCTGCAGACGGCGCTCCTGTTTTTGTACCTCGTTCCGGCGTTCTTTAACTTCCCGCTCGCACTCGGTGCGCAGACGGTGGGATTCTTCTTTGGCTTCCAAAAGCGCTTCCCGCTTTTTGTTTTCCGCGGTCTTTATGCCCTCGTTGACGATGCGCTTGGCCTCTTCCTCGGCACTGGAGATCTCACGCTCGGAAACTTTTTTCCGGTAAGTGAAGCCCAGAATACAGCCGATCAGAAGGCAGGCAATGGCGCTGATAATGCCCCAGAGCATATCCGGTACACCTCCTTCGTTCTTACTGTTATAGTAAAGGGTCATTTGAAATTAAAGGAGTTCCCCGTTTCTCCCATAATATCATATCGTATATAATAATTGCTAACCGATTTTATGTCAAGCCGTTTTTCCGCCAAGACATAACTACTTGTAATAATTGCAGAAATCCGTCGAATATCCCTGCATACCCTCCCGGCGGTCTTTTTGCCAATCGATGAATTTTGCAAAAAAGCCCCTTTCATTTTTGACGCTCCGCCCACTTGACTTACCATAATTCGTTTTGGAACCGGCGCAAATCGCTTGACATAATTCGACGCGGTAAAAAATCGCCTCGGAGTTATCAACATTTTCAACAGACTTTTCAACGCAGTTTTTTATCCTTGTTTTTCAATGATTTTTGCCTAATTCCCAGTATTTTCCAGCTCCGGAAACCGGTTTTTCCGCGAAAAAAACATCGAAAAATAATTGACATAATGTTTATCCCGTTGCGCCAAAAGGTTTTATGCCTCAAAAAATGCAAACGGCAAAAATCCCCGGAACGGACAGGTCCGTTCCGGGGATTTTTATGGCTGATACCGGGGATCAGCACCACTCTCTGCTCTGGGGCTTGTTCTTGCTGGGAGGGGTGTATCCCTCGGGAAAGTCGGGGGGCAGGGTCTCCTTCACCGGTTCCGCCGGAGTCTCCTCCGCCGGGACAGGGATCTCCTCTGCCGGGGCCGGGACGGCGGGCTCCTCAATGGGAGCGGTCGTCTCTGCGGGCTTATCGGTCCGGGGGGCGCTGCGGCGCTCGCCGCGGCTGCGGCGGCGGCCGGACTCGGGAGCCTCGCCGGCAGGGCGCTCGTAGTTGACTACCACGCGGCGGTTGGGCTCGGTGCCGATGGAGCTGGTGGAAACGCCCTCGTAGTTCTGCAGTGCGGTGTGGATCACGTGGCGCTCATAGGAGTTCATGGGCTCCAGCGCCATGGAGCGCTTGTACTTGATAACCTTGGCCGCCATCTTGTGGGCCAGGTTCACCAGGGAATCCTCCCGCTTGCTGCGGTAGCCCTCGGCATCCACGTTGATGTGCATGTGCTTGTCGCTGCCGCGGTTCACGGCGTAGTTCACCAGATGCTGGATGGCGTCCAGGGTCTCTCCCCGGCGGCCGATCACGGCGCCCATGTTGGGCCCGTCCAGGGTGATGTCCATTCCGCCGCCCTCCCGCTGGACGATGGCGATGGTGCACTCCACGCCCATGCGCTCCAGCAGACCCTTCAGGAAGCTCTCGGCGCGCTGGGCACGGTCCTCGTACTTATCCGCGGGGGCGCTCTCCGGCGCCTTCTCGCTTTTGGGAGCCGCCGGCTTCTCTGCCCGGGGAGCGGCAGCCTTCTCGCTTCTGCGGGGGGCGGCCGGCTTCTCCGTCTTGGGAGCGGCGCTCTTTTCCTCCCGGGGGGCTTTGGGGGCCCGGGGAGGCTTGGGCTCGGCCTTGCCGTCGTCATAGCTCACCCGCAGGCGGGCAGGCACGGCGCCGATGCCGAGAAAACCGGACTTGGGCATGGTCAGGATCTCCACGGACACCTCGTCCCTGGTCAGACCAAGCTCCGCCAGGGCGGCGCGGAGGGCGTCGTCCGTGGTTTTGCCGGTGGTTTCTATAAATTGGATCATTCTAATCTCCTTACTCTTCCGCCGACGACTCCGCCTCGGGAGTATCGGCCGCGTCAAAGCGCTCAGGATCGTAGGCGCGGCCCCTGGCGAAGCGGCGGGTGCCTACCTGGGAAGGCGGGGTGGAATCCTCCAGCCCCCGGGCGGCACGGTCCGCGGCCCGGAGAGCGGCCTGACGCAGATCCTCTGCGTTCCGCTCCTGGGCGGCCAGACGCCTTTTGCTGGTGTTGGTGTTGACCTGGGTCTTGCCCTCGGCCTTCAGCCGTTCGGTCTCGGCGCGTTTGCGCTCCAGCTCCGCCTCCCTGGCCCGTTCGGCGGCCAGGAACTCGGACATCTCGCTGTCCAGCTTTTTCTTGTAGATCTTATTGAGGATCAGATCCTGCACGATGCCCAGCACGCTCTGCTCGATCCAGTAAATGCCCATGACCGCAGGCATGGAGAAGCAGATCCACAGGCTCATCAGGGGCATCATGAGATTCATGGTCTTGGCGCTCTGGGCAGCCTTCTCGTCCTGAGGGGGCTGCATGGCCTGGCCGACCTTGATCTGCAGAACGGACAGTCCCGCGCTGACGAGGGGGACCAGGAACAGCAGGAACCCGGCCAGCTTCAGTCCGTTGGCCCAGAAGTTCAGGCTGGGGGTATCGGCCAGGTTCAGACCCAGCCAGTTGAAGTTGATGTCCTTGAGCTTGCCGGCAAACTCCGCCACGGCGCTGCTGCTGACGATCTCCTGGAAATGGGTGTGCAGCGCCTCAGTGATCTTCAGCTCTTCAAACACGCTGGCTCTGCCGGTGGGCATGACGTAATAGCCCAGGTTGGAGAGCAGCTCGGTGAGGGTGGTCTGCTCCGCCGCGGCCAGGTTCATCATGTAGGACAGCGGCATACGCACCGCCCGGTAAAGGATGATGACGATGGGGAAGGGAAGCAGCGTCCACAGGCAGCCGGACATGGGGTTGACCTTGGCGTCCCGGTAGAGCTTGGAAACCTCTTCCTGGTATTTCTGGGGGTTGCCCTTGTGTCGTTTTTCCAGTTCCTTGACCCGGGGCTGCAGCAGCATGGTCTGCAGCGAGCTGCGCTTGGTCTTCATCTGGAAGGGCAGCATGATGAGCTTGACGATCAGACCGAAGGTCAGGATCGCCCAGCCGTAGTTTCCGAAGGCGTTGCAGAACGTCAGCAGCAAGGACCCCAGGAAACGATAGATCACGTCGATGGTAATCACTCCCGTCTTTAATGTGTTTTCACGCCCCGGTCAGGGGACCGGATCGTAAAAATCGTGCTCGCCCCTGTGAAAGGGATGGCACCGGGAAATGCGCTTGATGGCCAGCCAGCCGCCCTTTGCGGCCCCGTACTTCTCAATGGCCTCCAGGGCGTATTGGGAGCAGGTGGGGATATAGCGGCAGCTGGGTGGCGTGCAGGGGGAGATGTGCCTGCGGTAAAATCTGATCAGGGCCAACAGAAGTCGTTTCACTTACCGTTCCTCCAGCAGGGAGAGTCTGGCGCAGGCCGCCAGAAAATCCCGTTCCAGTTCCCGGTAGGAGGCGTTGACGCTCCGGCCCCGGGCGACCACCACCAGATCGGCGCCGCGGCGCAGCTCTGCCTCGTGGAGACGATAGATCTCCCGCAGGCGGCGGCGGACCCGGTTGCGCACCACTGCGTGGCCAAGCTTGACAGTAACGGTAAAGCCCACCCGGTTCCCGTCCCTTTTCGTGGTTCGGGAATAGATCACCAGGGTAGGCGTAACCGCGCTCCTGCCTTTGGCGTACAGCCGGCGGAACTCGTAATTCTTTTTTATGGTTGTGGTATAACGCATTGCCTCACGATCCGATCACACGAATGACCGTTCTCCCCGGGCGGGAAACTCAGGCGGAGAGTTCCTTGCGGCCTTTGGCGCGGCGGCGGGCCAGGACCTTACGGCCGTTGGCGGTGGACATTCTCTTGCGGAAGCCGTGCTCCTTGGAGCGCTGACGCTTCTTGGGCTGGAAAGTACGCAGCATAGTGTGGACACATCCTTTCAGTTAATATTCCCTATACTCAACACCGGCGTTGACCGGCGCAGTTGGCAAATATGAATTATATCTTAACTATCGGGAGCTTGTCAACAATTTTTCCTTTACTCCCGGGGCTCCTCTCCCCCGTTTTCTCCGGTTTCCGGCCAGCCGCAGCCGCACCAGGCCTGTCGATAGAGCCCATATTCCCGGGACAGCTCGATGCTGCGCCGGTAGCCATCCTTCTTCTTGAAGTCCGAGGGCAGCCAGCCCACGCCGCTACTCTGAGCCAGGGCGGCGCCGATGGCGTTGATGAGGGGGGCGTTCTTGTGGGGGGAGACGGTGAGGGTGGTGGCAAAAAAGTCAAAGCCCCCCTCCTTTGCCGCCTGGGCGGTGCGGCCCAGCCGCAGCTTGAAGCACTCGGTGCACCGTGCGCCTCCCTCCGGCTCGTTTTCCAACCCCCGGGCCGCGGCGCGGAAGGCCGCCTCGTCCCGATCCGGCACAATGAGCCCCACGTCCCGGGCAAAGGGCGCGTGGTCAAGGAGATACTTCTGCCACCAAAGTCGTTTTTCAAACTCCTCCGCCGGCAGGATATTGGGGTTATAGAAATACACGGTGGTGTCGAACCAGGCCGTCACCAGCTCCAGCACCGCGCTGGAGCAGGGGCCGCAGCAGCTGTGGAGCAGCAGCCTGGGCCGGCGGCCGTTGAGAGAGGCGACCACCGCTTCCATTTCCTTATAATAATTTGTGGTCAAAACGCCGCCTCCTTTCTTGTCTTGACGAAGCCGGGCAGGGCAGGTAAAATAAGAGCGAATGGAAACGAATAATAATCCTGGAAAGGACGGTAATCGCCCCATGTCTGATCAGAGACGCAGCAAGGAAAACTACTATCTCGACATTGCCGACGCCGCGCTGGAGCGCAGCACCTGTCTGCGCCGCCATTTCGGCGCGATCATCGTCCGGGACGACGAGATCGTCGCCACCGGCTACAACGGCGCTCCCCGGGGCCGCCAGAACTGCACCGATCTGAACTACTGTACCCGGCAGAACATGAACATCCCCGCCGGAGAGCGCTACGAGCTGTGCCGCAGCGTCCACGCCGAGGCCAACGCCATCATCTCCGCCGCCCGGCGGGATATGATCGGCGCCACTCTCTACCTGGTGGGTCGGGACGCCCAGACCGGCGAGTACTACCCTGAAACCACGCCCTGCGCCATGTGCCGCCGACTGATCATCAACGCCGGCATCCGGCAGGTGGTGGCCCGGGTGGATACGGACAAGTACGTCACCACTCTGGTCCGGGACTGGGTCTATAACGACGATACCCTGGGCTGAGGGTCTTCCTGGAGAACGACTCCGCCTGTCCTCCCGAGCGCCGCGAGGGATAGCACGAAATCGGGGTCGCCGCTACTCTGTCATCCTGAGGAGCACAGCGACGGAGGATCCCATAAGGTTTCCGCGCCGTATGCTGCCCGCTTGTCATCCTGAGGAGCAACGCGACGAAGGATCTCATAAGGTTTCCACGCCGGGCGAGAGATCCCTCGCTGCGCTCGGGATGACAAGGAAATCGGGGTCCCTACCGCCTGTCATCCTGAGGAGCACAGCGACGAAGGATCCCATAAGGTTTCCGCGCCGTATGCTGCCCGCTTGTCATCCTGAGGAGCAACGCGACGAAGGATCTCAAGCAGGTTTTCGCGCCGGACGGCGGGATCCCTCGCCTGCGCTCGGGAGGACAGCGCACCCAGCGCAAGCGGCCATTCTGTCCCGGAGCCCATACGGACTACCTCCCGGAGGCTCCCCGCGGCTACGCACGGCGCACAGTCTCAGAGGGGGGTCCGGGGGGCGGCTTGGTGAAGCCCCCCGCGTTTTCTTTCTTCCACCTGCGAGGCGCATTCTTTCTTTTACAAAAGAAAGAATGGGGGTCGCAAAAAGAAAAACCAACGGGATTAATCATTTACCGCAAACGCAGCAAGTGAGGATTAATATGAGATTCTTCGCTGCGCTCAGAATGACAGGGCGAGAGATCCCTCGCTGCGCTCGGGATGACACGGAATCGGGGTCCCTACCGCCTGTCATCCTGAGGAGCGCCAGCGACGAAGGATCTCAAGTAGGCTTTCACATTGTGCGTATGAGGGAGATACTCAATCCCGTCGGTGATCCTTTTCTTCAGCATTTCTTTTCGTAAATGATGCGAAAAGAAACGCTGGCAAAGAAAAGCATCAGCAGGGGCTTAAGAGCCGCCCCTGCACCCCTTAAGACTACAGGGTCAGCGGCCCAGCCGCCTTCATCGACACGTTCAGCGCCGATTACCACTGCCGCTGAAGGGTGCTTATCATACGGAGCCGCACCAACCCCTGTCCTCCTACCGTGAGATCCCTCGCTGCGCTCGGGATGACAGGGAAACCGGGGTCCCTACCGCCTGTCATCCTGAGGAGCGCCAGCGACGAAGGATCCCATACGGCTTCCGAGCCAGACGAGGAGATCCCCCTCAACCATCGGGAGGCCGCGGTCGCGCCGTCCCTCCGAACGACGGCGCCGCCTGTTAAAAAGAGCTCCCGCCCCACGGGCAGGAGCTCTTCATTTTTTTACCGGGAACGGCAATCAGTCGGTCACGTAAGGCAGCAGGGCGACCTGACGGGCGCGCTTGATGGCCTCGGTGAGCATCCGCTGATGGTAAGCGCAGGCGCCGGTGGTGCGGCGGGGCAGGATCTTGCTCCGCTCAGACAGGTACTTGCGCAGCTTCGCGGTATCCTTATAATCGACGAACTGGGCTTTGTCCACGCAGAACTGGCAAACCTTCCTGCGCTTGCGGTTCTTCTGACCGTTAGACTTGTCAAAAGCCATGATTCAAACTCCTTTCATTGAGTGGTGATATCAGAACGGCAGCTCGCCGTCATCATCGCTGAGATCCTCAAAAGTGCTCCGGGAATTCTTTCCGGTCTGCCCGTAGCTCTCCTGAGTGCTGGAACGGGAGGGAGTGGTGTAGCTGTCGGAACGGGGTGCGTCCCCGTCGTCCCGACGGCGGCTCTCGCCGAAGTACACGTTGTCCGCCACCACCTCGGCCGCGGTGCGGCGGTTGCCGTCGCGGTCGGTGTAATCACGGATCTGCAGCCTGCCGGAAACCACGATCATGCTGCCCTTGGTAAAGTACTTGCTGACGAACTCGCCGGTCTGGCGCCACGCCACAACGTTGATGAAATCGGTCTGCCGCTCGCCGCTTTCGCTGCGGCCGTAGTCCCGATCCACCGCCACGGTAAAGGACGCCACGGGAATGTTGGAGTTGGTATAGCGCAGCTCCGGATCCCGGGTCAGGCGGCCCATGAGGACGATATGGTTAAGCATATCTGATCCTCCCCATTATTCGCAGCGCAAGGTGACAAGAGAGCGGATCACGCCGTCGGTGATGCCCAGGATACGGTCCAGCTCGGCCGGGAACTCGGGGCCGGAGGTGAACTTCACCAGGACGTAGTAACCTTCGGACAGGTAATTGATCTCGTAGGCCAGCTTGCGCTTTCCCCACTCGTCCATCTCGTCGATGGTACCATTCTGCTCAATGAGGGTCTTGAATTTTTCCACGACGCCCTGGGTCTCTTCCTCCGTCAGGTTGGGGTTGAGAACGTACAGGACCTCGTACTTCTCGGTGGTTTTAGCCATGAAAATGTCCTCCTTTTGGACTTCGGCCCCCCGTCACGCGGGGAGCAAGGCGGTTATAAAGGTGATCGCCGTGATTACTTCAGCTCGACCTTGGCGCCGACAGCTTCCAGCTTGCCCTTGATCTCCTCGGCCTCTTCCTTGGAAACGGCTTCCTTGATCTTGGCGGGAACGCCTTCCACCAGAGCCTTGGCCTCGGCCAGGCCCAGGCCCAGCAGGCCGCGGACTTCCTTGATGACCTTGATCTTCTCAGCGCCGAACTCGGTCATGACAACGTCAAACTCGGTCTTCTCTTCCACGGGGGCGGCAGCGGCGGCGGCGGGAGCGGCAGCGGCGGCAGCGGCGGAAACGCCGAAGGTCTCCTCCAGAGCGTGGACCAGATCAGCCAGCTCCAGGACGGACAGGGCCTTAACTTCTTCGATCAGAGCGGTAACTTTTTCGCTAGCCATTGATTATTTCCTCCTAAATAAAGATGTGTGTGCGCCGGATTATTCGGCGGCGGGCTCGGCGGACTCCAGGGAGCCGCCCTTCTGCTCCAGGATCTGGCCCAGAACGACGGCCAGGCTGGTGATGGGTGCCAGCAGGGTTCCGAACACCTTGGAATACAAGGCGTCCTTGCCGGGAAGCTGCGCGATCTCGGCCAGCTCGTTCATGGGGAGGACCTTTCCTTCCATGAATCCGCCTTTGATCTCGAACTTGCCGTTGAGCTTCTTGGCATACTCGCTGACGATACGGATGGGGGCGATGGGGTCGCCCTCGGTGGTGGCCAGAGACGTGGTGCCGTTGAGCAGGGAGTCGAACTCGTTGAAATTGCACTTGTCCACCGCGAAGCGGAGCAGAGTGTTCTTTACAACGGTGTACTCAATGCCGGCGGTACGCAGTTCACGGCGCAGCTCGGTATCCTCCGCCACGGTGATGCCCTTGTAATCCACAAGAACACCGGACGAAGCGTTGCCGATCCGGTCCGCGAGAGCTTCCACGATGGCCTGTTTCTCGCTGAGTACCTTTGCGTTAGGCAATGATTTCACCTCCGGGTAAATTCTGCGCCCGAAAGAAAAATCCCTCTGCCGGAAAGACAGAAGGACACACAATTCTCATAAAAGATCGTGCTTTCCTCGGCAGGATTTACGGCCAAAAGCCACCTGCTGTCTTTGGAGCGCCAGAAAATGATACCATATTCTTTGATTTTGTCAATACTTTTTTCTTGCTTTTTTTCTTGTTTCATATAATATAGGGAGGAAAACTCACCCTGCGAGGTGTCCCTTATGGAAAAAACCCGGCCCGGCCGGAAAAAATGGATTATACGGGCCGCGATCCTTGCCGCGGCGGCGGCGCTGGTGATCCTGGCGCTGCTGCTTCTGGCGGGAGGGCGCGGCCTTACCGCCCGTTTCGACAACGCCGACGAGATCCTGGCGGACTACGACTCCGCCTCCTTCCCCACCCTGAGTCTGGACCCCGACGGCACCGCGGTGCTGCGTCTGGCCAGGAACGACCTCTATTATTTTGCCCGGAGCGCCGGCGTGCTGGACACCCTGCGGGAGGCTTTGGCCCAGCGGGGCTGCACCGGGGTGGGCCTGCGTCTGGCGGACGGCAGCGCCATGGTCTACGCCCGGTGCCGCACTCTGGGCTTTCTGCCGCTGATCTACCGGGCCAGAGTATCCATGACCTGGCAGGACGGGCAGCTGGTGTTCACACCGGAAAAGGTCTGGCTGGGCAGCGCGCTCTCCCTTTCGGAGAACCGTCGGCCGGAGCTGTTCCGCTCGGAGCTGCGCGTGGACCCGGGTCCCGTCGCTGAAAGCGTGCTGGGCGCCGCCGTCCGTGCCGACGCGCTGGAGGTCCGTCTCTCCGGGCTGGGCGAGCCCCTCACCGGGCAGCTCCGGACGGAGAGCACGCTGCTGTGCGCTGCGGGGATCTACGGCGTGGCCGCCGCGGAGGACGAAGGGGCCGCCGCGCTGCTGGCCTCCGCGCCGGAGGGGATGATCCCCATGGACGCGGCGGAGGCTCTGCTGCGCTCGTCCCAAAACGTGCCGGAGACGCTGACGTGCCTTCTGGCAGGCTGTACCCCGGAGTCGGTGGAGACCCTCTGGCCGGAGCTGGAGGTCAACTACCGCCGCTCCCTGCTGGCCCGGGTGCGCCAGGCCGCCGGAGAACGCCGCGCCGCCGTGGAGAGCGCCCTGGCCGCGGAACAGACCAAATACGAAAAGCTGCTCACTGCCGTTCGGGAGAGCTATAAAAGCGGCTCCCTGGCCATCGGTGAGACCGGCTTTGTCAACGCCCTCACCGGGGAGCCCGTCACCGCCGGCGCCCTCACGGCCCTGTCCGCCTCGGACACGGACAGCCGCATCGTGCTGCTGTGCACCCTTCGGGGCAGCCGGGAGATCTGTCTGGCGGACATGCCCGCTCTGGACGACGTCCCCCGCCGGAGCCGGAAGGTGGATGAGAGCCGCTTTTCCGCCGCCGACGTATACGATCTGGGGGTGGTGCTCACCTCCGAGGGGAACGTGCCGCTGCTGCTGCACCGGCACCGGGACGGCTCCTTCCTGCTGCGGGTGCTCAGCGACACCGCCTACGTCTCCGCGCTGGTGGAGCGGGGCATCCCGGTGCTGTGCGTGGACGACTTCCCCGTCCCCAGCCGGGTGGTGCGCCGCAGCGCCGGAGAGGGTTGGAACGGCGCGCAGCTGCTGCTGCTCAAATGATCCGCCCCCGGCGAGTCCCGGACCGGGGCGGGGAGATCGGCAGGCTCTCCAAAAAACGCCCGGACTTCTTCCGTATCCGCAAAAAGCAACTTGAAGTTGCGCAAAGGCAAATCATGGTTGGTTGAAAAGACGCAGTCTGCTCTGGTATGCTCCTTATGCAAGGAGGATGATGATATGAGCTTCGGAGAGAATCTGCAGACGATTCGCAGAAAAAACCAGCTTTCTCAGGAAAGTCTGGCCGCGATGCTTGGAGTAAGCAGGCAAGCCGTGTCCAAATGGGAGCTCGGAGAGGGATATCCGGAGGTCGACAAGCTTTTGCTTCTTTCCAAAATGCTGTACGTTTCTTTGGACAGCTTACTGGAAAGCGAATACACGGCCGCCCTGTCTGAAAACGGCAAAACGCCTTCCCTCCGGATCGTTTCCCCGCACGAAGGCGTGATCGTCAGCGCCTCAAAAGTGACCCGCTCGCAGAGATTCAAGGGCGGGAAAAACAGTCCGAAATATGCGTTATTCGCTTCCGATGGAAATGACGTGTCCCCGTGGGGATCACAAAACACGTTTCTCGCCTGGTATCGGGATCTTGAAGACGTTGAAAAGGAGATCGAAAAAATACAGATGGCGTTCGATCTCGGGGCCGGTTCCTATCGTCTGCAATACAGCGTGAAGTGTAAACAGAACCTGTTGCGAACCATAGACGAATGACCGCGCCGGCTCCGGCGTGCGGAGAGAGTCTTTTGAGCGTCGGGCTTTGCCCCCGAATCACCTGTATCTGCGCGGCGTCCGGCTCCGCGTCAGCCGTTCCCATCGGATGCGGTTGCCCCCGGAGGAAATCTATGGTACAATCACAGCAGATCAGCTGTTCAGGAGGGATCGCCGATGGATCGGGAAGAGATCGCAGCGGAACTGTTCCGCCTGCAAGACAAAGACTACGCCGCTCTGCAGGCGAAGCTCATCCCGACGATGGACGCGGACAGGCTCATCGGCGTCCGCACGCCGGCGCTGCGGAGATTTGCCGGGACGCTATACAGGGACAAGGCCGCGGACTCCTTCCTGGCCTGCCTTCCCCATTACTATTTCGAAGAGAACCAGCTCCACGCCTTTTTGCTGTCGCTGGAGAAGGATTTTGACCGGTGCGTGGCGGGCGTGGAGGCTTTTCTTCCGTTTATCGACAACTGGGCCACCTGCGATCAGCTCTCCCCGAAAGCGTTCAAAAAGACCCCGGAGAAGCTGCTTGCGTATATTCCCGTCTGGCTCCGGTCGGACAGGGTCTATACCGTCCGGTTTGCCGTGGGCCTTCTCATGCAGCATTTTCTGGACGATCGATTCCGGCCGGAATACGCGGACATGGCGGCGGCGCTCCGATCGGACGAATACTACGTCAACATGATGATCGCCTGGTACTTTGCCACGGCGCTGGCCAAGCAGTACGACGCGATCCTGCCCTATCTGCAGGAAAAGCGGCTGGACGACTGGACCCACAACAAGGCGATCCAGAAAAGTCTGGAGAGTTGTCGGTTGACCCCGGAGCAGAAAGCCTGTCTGCGGACGCTGAAGGTCGGGCGAAGCAAAAGAGGACCGGCAGAAAAGCAGGCGTGACCGCCACGGTCACGCCTGCTTCGTATTCTCTTTCTCCGGAGTCGGCGTCGTTACATTTCCGGGATGATATCGCAAATGATCCGGGCAATGGCGTGGTGGTTGTTGTCCGCCGTGACGAACCGGGAGACGGCACGGATCTCCTGGATGGCGTTGGCGGGCGCCACCGCCGTGTCCACGGCGCGCAGCAGCTCGTAATCGTTCCAGTAATCTCCCGCCGCCAGGAACGTCCGCCCCGCCAGATCCGGGTGGGTGCGCAGAGCGTCGATGGCCGTGCCCTTGCTGACCCCCAGCGGCAGCAGCTCGTAATAGGTGATGACGCCCCCCACGTCCGTGGTGCCGGGCACGATCCGGTAGGCCGTCCCCTCCCCCCGGGCCAGCACGGCGCGCAGGGCCTCCTCCTGCGCCGGCGGAGCGTAGAGCAGGCATTTGAACACCCCTTCCCCCTCCAGCGCCTCCAGCGAGGTGAATGCGCAGGGCCGGTGGAGGTCCAGAAACTGCCGGTTGGCGGTGCTCTCAGGGGTCACGTAGCGTATGCCCCCGGCGATATACATCTGCACGTCGGCCCCGGGGATCTCCCGGAGCACCGCCCGGAGCACCGGATCCAGTCCGGCCCGGGGAATGGTGACGCAGTGGGAGTAGACCCCGGCGGAAAAATCATACACCGCCGCGCCGTTGAGCACCACGGAGGGCGCGTTGGTCTCCGCCCCCGGCCAGTAGAACAGGGCGTTGTCCGGCTGACGGCCGGTGGAGATGGCAAATCGGCCGCCCCGGGACATATAATAACGGATGGCGGCCACGTTTTCCGCCGAGACCTCCCCCCGGGAATTGAAAAGCGTCCCGTCCAGGTCGGAGAACAGGACCGTATCCGCGTATCGCATAGGGCACCTCCGGATCAATGGGATTCAACTTCGCCATTGTAACAGAATCGCGCCGACCCCGCAACCGGACCCGGAGTCCGCCTCTTTTTCTTGCTGCAAATCTGATAAAAGCAGGGGAAAATGCGCCGTTGATTTTGTCTTATATTGACATCTATCCGCAATTGCTTTATAATTTGCGCTGCAAAGGAAGGGAAACTCTCCTTTTCTTCATCATTTGTTTTCACCGGGTCTTATCCGATGAAAAAATAAAATTGGAGGAATCATCCATGAAAAAAACGATCGCCCTTCTTCTGGCGCTGGTAATGGTCGTTGGCCTGGTGGCCTGCGGCGGCTCCGCCAAGAAGGAAGAAAAGACTCTGACCGTCTACTCTCCCCATGACTCCGACCCCCTGAACGCCGGCGTCGCCGCCTTTGAGGCCGCGTATCCCGACATTCACGTGGAAGTCATTGCCGACGGCACCACCAACCTGATCCACAAGATCGAGGCGGAGGCTGCCAACCCCATCGCCGACGTGCTCTGGGGCGGCGGCGCCGACACCCTGGCTGCCTTCAAGGACTGCTTCCAGCCCTATCAGCCCAAGGACATCGACAAGATCGATCCCAGCCTGTACGATCCTGAGTTCTACTGGATCGGCGAGTCCCCCCTGCCCATGGTGTTCATCGCCAACACCGACAAGATCCCCGCCGACAAGATCCCCCAGACCTGGAAAGAACTGGCTGACTTCGACACCGATACTTACGGCAAGATCGCCATCGCCGATCCTCTGGCCTCCGGTTCCGCCTACACACAGCTGTGCACCATCCTGTTCCTGTACGGCAAGGAAGACGACAACTACAAGGACGGCTGGGATCTGGTAGGCAAGATCCTGCCCAAGCTGGAGGTAAAGAACTCCTCCTCCCTGGCCCACAAGGACATCTACGCCGGTGAGAACGCTGTCGGCATCACTCTCGAGAAAGCCGCCATCAAGTACACCGAGGACTTCATGAAGGTCATCTACCCCACCGACGGCACCTCCGCCGTGCCCGACGGTGTGGCCATCGTGAAGAACTGCCCCCACCTGGAGGAGGCCAAGCTGTTCGTCGACTTCGTGCTGGGCTATGACTGCCAGGTGGCGCAGAACGCCGACTGGGGCCGTCGTCCCATCCGCAGCGACGTGGAGCCCAAGGGCCTGTGCCCCCTGGGCGACATCACCCTGATGAACTACAACTTTGACTACGCTGCCACCCAGAAGGAAGCCATCGGCAGCCAGTGGCAGGAGATGCTGGTGGGCTGACGTCCCTCCGGGCTGAACCTGCGCCCCCCTTATCATCGCACGCGAGGGGAGGATCCCCCGGATCCCCCCTCGCTTTTTTGCAGGTTTTTTCAGGCCTGAAAAAAGCCGGCGGCCGCCGCTGATCCCCCGCTCCGCCGGCTTTTTTCAGCCTTGAAAACAAAATGGAGGGAACGATACATATGAGCAACGCAGTAATCATCAAGGACGCAGTGAAGAAATACGGAGACTTTATCGCGCTCAAGGGCATCAACCTGGACATCAAGGAGGGGGAATTCTTCACCCTGCTGGGTCCCTCCGGCTGCGGCAAGACCACGCTGCTGCGGATGATCGCCGGCTTCAACTCCATCGAGGGCGGCGAATTCTACTTTGGCGACAAGCTGATCAACGCCGTATCGGCCCACAAGCGGGACATCGGCATGGTGTTCCAGAACTACGCCATCTTCCCCCACCTGACCGTGGAGGAAAACGTGGCCTACGGTCTGAAGGCCCGCAAGGTCCCCTCTGCCGAGATCGCCCCCCGGGTGAAGGAGGCTCTGGAGCTGGTGCAGATCGGCCATCTGGCCAAGCGCAAGCCCAGCGAGCTCTCCGGCGGTCAGCAGCAGCGGGTGGCTCTGGCCCGCGCCTTCGTCATCGAGCCCAGCGTGCTGCTGATGGACGAACCCCTTTCCAACCTGGACGCCAAGCTCCGGGTGCAGATGCGCACCGTCATCAAAAAGCTGCAGCGCAAGCTGGGCATCACCACCATCTACGTCACCCACGACCAGGAGGAGGCCCTGGCCATCTCCGACCGGATCGCCGTAATGAAGGACGGCGTCATCATGCAGATCGGCACCCCCACCCAGATCTACGCCAAGCCGGAGAACCCCTTCGTGGCGGGCTTCATCGGTGTGAGCAACTTCCTGGACTGCACCGTGGAGTCCGACGGCCGGGTGACCATTGCCGACGAGCTCACCATCAAGGTGCCCCTGCGCCGCCCCTACACCGGTCCCGGCAAGCTCTCCGCCCGGCCCGAGCAGCTGTTCTTCGCGCCGGAGGGCATGCCCGGCACCGTACAGTTTTCCACCTTCCTGGGCGACTTCATCGAGTATGAGGTCCAGCTCAACAACGGCCAGAACCTCACCGTGAACGAGTACACCAAGGACACCTCCACCGTCCACGAAAACGGCGAGAAGGTCTTCCTGAACTTCGATCCCGAGCGGATCAGCGTCTACGAGGCGGAATCCGAGGAGGTCATCACATGCTGAAGCGGAAAAACACGTCCATTCCCTGGTATATGGATCCCTGGGTATGGGTCAAAACCATGGTGTTCATCATCTTCATCCTGTTTTTGATCTGGCCCTTCTCTTCCATCATCACCAACGCCTTCAAGAGCGCCAAGACCAACGTGCTCACCATGGAGAACTTTGAAAAGTTCTTCACCAAGAAGTATTACTACGGGGCGCTGTGGAACAGCGTGGGCGTTTCCCTGGTGCCCACCCTTTTTGCGGTGCTGCTGGGCGTGCCCATGGCCTATCTGATGACCCGCTACAACGTATGGGGCAAAAAGCTCTGGCACGTGCTGGCCATCCTGTCGCTGATGAGCCCTCCCTTCCTGGGGGCCTACGCCTGGATCATGATGTTCGGCCGGGCCGGCAGCGTCACCACCTTCCTGGCCCGCTACGGCATCACCATCCCCACCATTTACGGCTTCGGCGGCATCGCCACGGTGCTGACCCTCAAGCTCTACCCCTACATTTATATGTATACCTCCGGCGCCATGGAGAGCATCGACAGCTCCCTGGAGGAGTGCGCGGAGAATCTGGGCAGCGGCAAGCTGCGCCGGTTCTTCACCGTCACCATGCCGGTGGTCACCCCCTCCATTACCGCCGGGGCCCTGGTAGTGTTCATGAGCGCGCTGGCCGACTTCGGCACCCCCATGCTCCTGGGCGGCCAGGACTTCCGCACTCTGCCGGTGCTGATCTACAACGAGTATCTCAGCGAGACCGGCGGCAACGGCAACCTGGCCTCCGCCATCTCCATCATCATCGTGATCATCACGCTGCTGATGCTGCTGGTGCAGAAGGTCTACGTGGGACGGCGCAACTACGTGATGAGCGCGCTTCGTCCCCCCAAGGAGACGGAGGTCCACGGCTTCAAGCGCTTCCTGGTGACACTGCCGGTGTTCCTGATCAGCTTCATCTCCTTCCTGCCCCAGATCATCGTGTGCGCCAGCTCCTTCCAGCACACCAACTACTCCAGCTTTACCGGCGGCTTCACCTTTGAGAACTACGCCAACCTGGGCACCCGGCTGTGGAGCTCCCTGCGCAACACCTTCACCTACTCCTCCATCGCCATGGTGTTCATCGTGATCATCGGCATCCTCATGTCCTACGCCATCGTGCGCAAAAAGGGCAAGACCGGCGGGATCCTGGACATGCTGCTGATGGCCCCCTACGTGATCCCCGGCTCGGTGCTGGGCCTGTGCTACATCGTCACCTTCAACCAGAAGCCCCTGATCCTCACCGGCACCGCGGCCATCATCATCATCTCCTACGTGATCCGCAAGCTGCCCTACACCGTGCGCAGCGCCAGCGCCTTCCTGCTGCAGATGGATCCCAGCGTGGAGGAAGCCTCCATCAACCTGGGCGTGGCCCCCATGCGGACCTTCTGGAAGGTCACCGCGCGGCTGATGCTGCCGGGCGTGTTCTCCGGCGCCATCCTCTCCTGGGTCACCTGCATCAACGAGCTGAGCTGCTCGATCATGCTCTCCTCGGGGCGGAACAACACTCTGACCATTGAGGCTTACACCAACATCGTGCGCAACAGCGTTGGCTCCGGCGCGGCCCTCTCCGCCATCCTCACCGTCACCAGCGCCGCCATACTGCTGATCGCGCTGAAGGTTACGAAAGGAAAGATCCGGGTCTGATGATCAAAAACATCGTATTCGATATGGGCCAGGTGCTGATCCGGTTCGACACGGACGTGTTCATGGACCGCATCGGCGTGGCCGCCGAGGATAAGCCGCTGCTCCGGCGGGAGGTGTTCCAGTCGGTGGAGTGGTCCCGGATGGACCGGGGCTCCCTCACCGATGAGGAGGCCGCGGCCATCATCCGCGCCCGCGTGCCGGAGCGGCTGGGAGACGCGGTATACAAGCTGGTCACCTTCTGGGACCGGCCCATTCTGGAGATCCCCGGCATGTACGAGCTGGTGGAGGAGCTCAAGGCCAACGGCTACGGCATCTACCTGCTGAGCAACGCCAGCCTGCGCCAGCACGAGTACTGGCCCCGGATCCCCTGCAGCCGCTTTTTTGACGGCACGCTGATCTCCTCCGACGTGAAGCTGGTCAAGCCCCAGCCGGAGATCTTCCTGCTGCTGTGCATGCAGTTCGGCCTCCGGGCCGAGGAGTGCTTCTTCGTGGACGACGCCACCCTCAACTGCGAGGCGGCCCATCTGGTGGGCATGACCCCCGCGGTGTTCCACGGAGACGCCGACGAGATCCGACAAAAGCTCATCGCCGCCGGCGTGAACGTAAAGGCGCCGGGCTGACCGGCAAAAAACGGACCCCAAGGAGGCTCTTCGTAAGGAAGTGCCTCCTTACAATATGAGGGCGGCCGGGCGAATCGAGGTCGGATGAGGTGGGAATGCGCCGTTGTCCGCGGAGACAGAGCATCGGATCCTGCACCCCAAAAACCGGATAAATCAGACAAAACCGGCGTGGCCATCCTGGTCACGCCGGTTTCATGTCGTTCTTAGCCGGTAATAGCTGCCTCAAAGCGTCTTCTCTGCGGAGGGTCTCCCCCGTGGGGCAGCTTCTTGTTTGTTCCGGGCGGCTCAGTAACCGAAGATCTCCGCCGCTGCGGTCATATTTTTCCGGATCTCCACCCCAAAGGGGCAGCGGCTCTCACAGCTGCCGCAGGCCACGCAGTCGGAGGCGTGGCGCTCCAGGGCGGCGTAGTGCTCCCGCACCGTCTCGGGCAGCTTTCCCTGGGCCTGGGCCAGGTTCAGAAACTTGGTCACGTCGGCAATGTCGATGTGCTCCGGGCAGGGCTCGCAGTGGCTGCAGTACATGCAGTGGCCCACCCAGCTGATCTTGGGAAAGGCGGCCAGGGCGGCGGCGTAATCCCGGTCCTGGGGCGGGGCGTCGCAGTAGGCGGCGCTCTCGCGCAGCTGCTCAGGGCTGTGGGCGCCCGCCAGCACCGTGGCCACCGCCGGGCGGGACAGGGCGTAGGCGATGCACTGGTGGGCCGTCAGCGCCGCCCCCGCCGGGGACAGATCCGCCCGAAGCAGATCGCCGCCGCCAAAAGCCTTCATCACCGTGACGCCCACTCCCAGCCGCTGGCAGGTCTCGTAGAGCCGCTGCCGGTCCGGGTCCATGTTGGTCAGGTGCTTTTCATAGTTTTTGTCCGCCCACAGCTGCTCCACGTCCTCGTCCGCGGGCTGGAGGTCGTAGCAGGGGTTCACCGAGAACATCAGCACCTCGATGCCCCCCTCGGTCACGGCCCGCTCCGCCACCAGGGGATTGTGGCTGGAAAGGCCGATGTGCCGGATCCGTCCGGAGGCCTTCAGCTCCCGGGCGTAGTCCAGGATGCCGCTGCCCACGATGTTCTCCCAGTCGGACATGGCGTCGCAGTAGTGGATCATGCCCACGTCCAGCCAGTCCGTGTCCAACAGCTCCATCATTTCCTCAAAGCCGGCCTTCACCTCGCTCAGGCGGCGGGTGCGCTTGTACTGACCATCCCGCCAGGTGGAGCAGATGTGGGACTGGATCAGAAACTTTTCCCGCCGCCCCCGGAGGGCCCGGCCTACCGCGGCGCGCACCGCGGGGTCGGAGGCGTACAGGTCAAAATAGTTGATCCCCAGCTCCTCCGCCGTGTCAAACAGCTTCCGGGTCATGGCGCAGCCGTCCTCGGCAAAGCCCTCGCAGCCCATGCCGATGACGCTGACCTTCCGCCCGGTATTTCCCAATTCGCGGTATTCCATTCTTTCCTCCCGATCCTCAAAGGGGGATCTCCACCTGCTCGGCCAGCTCCTTGAGCCGCTTTTCGATCTGGTCGGAGATCTCCCGGCTCATACGCTTGTTGAGCTCCTTCAGCTCCTCGTTGTCCGTGCCGCCGAACAGCGTTTCGTAGCTGAGCTTGATGCGGCTGCGGATCTCCTGCAGCCGCCGCTCCGAAATGCCGGAGCCGTCGGTAAAGCGGATGTGGGGCAGCAGATGGGTCTTGTTCTCCCCGGTCTCCTTTTTCTCGCCGCCCACCAGACCGGCGGCCTCCTCCTTCAGGGTGCTGAACCACCCCAGCCTCGGCCCTTCGATCTGCAGTCGGGGGTTGGACAGGGCGATGCGCCGCACGGCCAGGGGCAGATTCATGCTCATGAGCTTGTCGTCGATGGCCTTTTTGCCCATGGCGTGGCTCACCACCAGCACCAAGAAGGACAGGATAAAGCCGATGAGCATCCCCACGGGCCCCTCGCTGATGAGCACGATGCCGCTGCCGCCGCAGAGCATGGCCACGATGATGGAGATCACCGAGTCCACGAACACCGCCGTCCAGGTCAGGGCGTCGCCTGCGAGCACGTTCCGGGCGTCGATCTTCTCCAGCAGGGAGAAGTCGCTGGCCGACAGAGCCGAGGAGATCCCCAGGGACCGCTCCGGCACGTGATACTTCCGGCAGATGCGGGAGGTGTGCTGCTCCAGCTCGTCGGAGACTCCCACCAGCCAGTCGGTGATGGGCTGGTACAGACATTCCCGGGCGCTGTCGGAGTAGAGGAACACCTTGATACGGTCCTGGAGCACCGTCTCCATATCCTTCAGCCGCTGGATGTCCCCGTTGCGCCAGTCCAGCAGTACGGGCTTCACCGCCTGGTCCATCAGCGGATCCAGCAGGTGGTCCAGCACCGTCCGGTAAAGGGAGTTGAGCCGCCGGGCGGTGATCTCCTCCACCACGTTGGAGTCGATCAGGGCGTCCACGTCCGTGCGGAACCGGGCCAGGTCGTCGTCGATGCGGCCGCACCAGGCCAGTCCCCGGGCCACGCTGAACTCCGGCTCGGCGTCGGTGTAGATCACCGCCTCCGGGAAGATCTCCCGGCACCAGCCCTTGATCTCCTCCATGCGGGACACCCCACCGGTGAGGAACAGCAGCTCCGGCGGCGTCTCTCCGATGCTCCGGCGCACCTGGCGCAGCCCGTCGCAGAACACCTCCCGGAAGGACCGGCCGCCCAGCTGGGCGCAGGGTACGTCCGTCAGCCGCCGGGCCATGGTCTCATTCATGGTCAGATCCAGGATCAGCGGCTCGTCGTAGCTCACCAGCAGCGAATCGCTGCACTCGTCCTCCCGCTCCTCCGGGGGCAGGGAGTAATACTTTTCTTTCAGCTTCCGGGCGTGGAGCTCACAGTCCACCCGCCAGCTCTCGCTCCGGGCCAGAGTCCGCTCCAGGGCCGGGGCGTTGGGAGAGGCCTTCACGCACGCCTCCAGCAGCACCTCGTCCATCACGCCGCCCCCCAGGGCCACCTCGCCGCCGGTGTGGATCTCCGCCTCCCGGCCCTTGTCGATGTAGGCAAAGTCCGTGGTAGAGGAGCCGATGTCCACCACCAGCACGGACTTGGTGCGCAGATCCACGTAATCCCGCACGGAGTTGGACTGCACCGCGCCCACCATCACCGCCCGGGACTCCGAAACCACGTGGGGGCCCGGGAAGCCCAGCGTCTCAAAGATCCGCTGATAGCGCTCCCGGTCCGGGGCGCCCCAGCCGGCGGGACAGCCCACGTAAACGCTGTTGCTCCGTTCTCCGCCCACCAGATCGCCGCTGCCCCGCAGCGACTCGAACACCCGGGCGGAGAAGTCCCGGATCAGGGCGGCGCTGTCGGACGCGGCGTCCAGGAACCGGCGCTTGAACCGAGCCGCGCTGCGTACCGCCGCGGCGGCGGAGCGGGCGGCGTTCTCCCCGATGCGCACCTCGCCGTTGGACATGACGGCCCACACCGTAATGACGATCTTTTTCCCGTCGACCTCCACGATCTCGGGAAATCGGCTCTCGCCGCTGCCCACCCGGGCAATGGCGCTCTCGCCGTCCCCCAGGTCAAATCCCCAGTACTGCATTCTCGTCCCTTTCTCCATCGGCACGGTCAGTCCACGTGCTCCGCCGCCCGTCCGGCAAGCAGCAGCCGGTCTCCCGCCTTCAGCGCCGGGCGCAGGGTCCGTGTCTCGTTCTTCGTGGGCAGCATCTCAAACGCTCCGGCGTTTTCTCCGTCCAGATCCACGATCTCGATCCCCCGCCGCCGGAGATACGGCCGGATCTTTTTCAGCTGCCGCAGGGAGTAGTCTCCGCTCCCGGCGTACAGCGCCTCCAGCAGATCGCTGAACAGCTGCAGCTCCTCCGGGTCCATGATCTCCGCCCCGGCGGCGTTTTTGGCTGCCTGCTCCTCCTCCCAGGCCTTTGCCTGGGCGCTGAAGCTCTCGATCTTTCTGTCCATAGTCTCGGCGGTGCGGCACAGCGTCTTCCACACCGCGTCCGCGTCCAGCCCCAGCTCCGCGCGCGTCTCCCGCTCCCGGAACCAGAGCCGCCCCGCGGCAAAGGTGAACACCGCCCCCGCCGCCAGCAGTCCCCAGCCCACGGCCGGATACGCCCGTATCAGCAGCGCGGCCCCCAGGGCGCACACAGCCGCCAGCAGCAGCGCGATCACGGCCCCGGGGCGCAGCTTCCGTTTCGTCTTTTCCTCTTGGATCGTTCCCGCCAACAGCAGCGGCAGCATCTCGTCCGCCGTGGCCGTCAGGCAGTCGGCCAGGGCCTGCCGGGTCCGGTCACCCACGTTGGCGGCGTTGTAGCGCAGCAGCGCCTCGCCGAAGGCCTCCCGCAGGCGTTCTGCGCTCCGGGCGCGGTTTTTGTCGATCAGCGTATCGGCCCGCAGCTCGCCCCGGAGCTTTTCTTCGTCCGCTCTCAGCAGCTCTTCCATGCTGACAGAGTCCATCTCATCCGCTCCTTTCCCAGGCTGCCTTCTATTGTACAACACTTTTCCCCCGCTTACAACGCCTCCGGGGGAAGAAAACTTTCCCCGCCCAGCCTTGCGCCCCGGGATCGTGTATGCTATAATATGTTAGCATAAGCTTACTTCAATGGAAAAGGCGGTGATGGCGTGAATTCCACCGTATGGGGCTTGCTGATCCCCTTTATCGGCACTGCGGCGGGAGCCGGGTGCGTGTTTGTCATGAAAAAGGAGCTGCGCACCGGCGTGCAGCGGGCTCTGACGGGATTTGCCGCGGGGGTCATGACGGCGGCCTCCATCTGGAGTCTGCTGGTCCCGGCGCTGGAGCAGTCGGCGCCGCTGGGCCGGGCGTCCTTTCTGCCGGCGGTGCTTGGCTTCTGGCTGGGGATCGGGTTTCTGCTGGTCCTGGACCGGGCCGTCCCCCATCTGCACCGCAGCGCCAACCAGACCGAGGGTCCCCGGAGCCGTCTGGCCCGGACCACCATGATGGTTTTGGCGGTGACCCTCCACAACGTCCCCGAGGGCATGGCCGTGGGTGTGGTCTACGCCGGGCTGCGCAGCGGCTCGTCTCTGATCACCGCCGGCGGCGCGCTGGCTCTGGCTCTGGGCATCGCCATACAGAACTTCCCGGAGGGCGCCATCATCTCCATGCCCCTGTACGCTGAAGGGCAGAGCCGGGGCCGGGCCTTCCTGTACGGCGTGCTCTCCGGGGCGGTGGAACCGGTGTTCGGAGCGCTGACCGTGGCTGCGGCCAGCCGGGTCGTGCCCGCCATGCCCTATCTGCTCAGCTTTGCGGCGGGAGCCATGCTCTACGTGGTGGTGGAGGAGCTGATCCCCGAGATGTCCGCGGGCCGCCACTCCAACGTGGGCGTGGTGATGTTTGCGGCGGGCTTTACGCTGATGATGGCCCTGGACGTGGCCCTGGGATAGTCCTCCTCCCGCCGCCGCTGTTTCCCATTGGAAAGCGGTTGCGCCCGTCGTTGGGTCCTGTTATGATAAAAACGCCGAGGGTTGCCCCGGTTTTTGTACACAATAACACAATTATTTGCGGGGCCAGGGGGGCGATTTTCATATCAGGGATACAATGGAATTGCCAAACCAAAGCGTATACAATATGTTATGGTGTGATAAGGACGGGCATCCCTCCTTCGGGGATCCCCGGGCCGACGGATTTCAGGAGCGGAGCCCCCTCTTCGTATCCAGCCGGCGCTCTTTGAGCCGGTTTAAGATAAAACAAATCTGAAAAAGGAGAATCGACATGAACAAGATACCCTTTGACGAGCATGAGATCGAAGTCATCAAGGAAGTAGAAGCTCGCGGCGCCATCACTCGGTTCTATGATCGTCCCATTACCGAGAAAGAAAACATGCGCATGCTGTACTACGAAGATCACCCCCTGTGGATCCCCGCCGGACGGGCCAGCAACGTGAACTTCGCTCCCGCGGTGATCCCCGACAACATCGCCCGCGCTTTCGTGTACGACGGCACCGGCTTTGACAACAGAGCCAACGGCGGCGGCAAGGATATGTTTGGTATTCCCTGGGTGTTCGTGCCTGTGGCCGGCGGTTCCATGGAGGACCCCAGCTTCGGTCATCCCCTGGAAGACGCCAACGACTGGGAAAAGGTCATCAAGTTCCCCGACATCAACAGCTGGGATTGGGCCAAGTCCCGGGAGGAGAACAAGGAATTCCTGAACACCGACAAGTGGGTCCTGTCCTACATCCTCAACGGTGCCTGGTTCGAGCGTCTGATCTCCTTCATGGGCTTTGAGAACGCCGCCATGGCTCTGATCGACGAGGATCAGCAGGATGCCCTGAAGGCCCTCTTCGCCAAGACCACCAAGCTGTACATGGACATCGTGGACAAGTACGCCGAGTACTTCCCCGAGGTCGACGCCCTGAACATCCACGACGACTGGGGCTCTCAGAAGTCTCCCTTCTTCTCTCAGGAAGCCGCCATGGAGATGATCGTGCCCTTCATGAAGCAGCTCACCGACCACGTCAAGGCCAAGGGCTTTGTCGCCGACATGCACTCTTGCGGCCACAACATCTCCCGTATCGAAGCCTATATCGCCGGCGGCTGGCAGTCCTGGACTCCTCAGCCCATGAACGACACCGAGAAGCTGTTCCAGGAGTACGGCGACAAGATCATCATCACTGTGAACCTGGTGCTGCCTCTGGATATGACCGACGAGCAGCAGCGCGACGCCGCGAAGAGATTCGTGGAGACCCACTGCGTCCCCGGCAAGAAGCTGAAAGTGACTGTGGACTCCCACCTGGCCACCTTCGAGAAGGAGCTGTACAAGCAGTCCCGTCTGGCTTACCTCAGCTTCTGATCCCTTATCGCAAACAAGAAAGAGCCGCCCGAATGGGCGGCTCTTTCTTTTGGCAGCGGGAGAAGGATTCGAAGAGAAAGGTAAATCTGCGTGAAACATTAATATCTGCTAAAGCAGGTAAATACCAGAAAAAAGTCGATTTTTCCAACCTGTCACTGCGGCGTATATGCTTATTCGCGCGTCCGTTAGGGTCAAAACAAGGGTCAAAAACCAGGAGGAAAGAACATGAAAAACACAACGTTTGAAAACATCGGAGGAACCTACAAAATGACCAATGATTACTTGATTCCGGAACTGAGCGTAGCAGAAAGCAAGCCTCTCGGCAAGTGGGGGTTGTTGCGCAAGCACTACCTGATGGACAATCACAAAGCACTTTATTCCAGCTGGATGCTCACCGGTGAACTGGACAAGCACCTGGCCCAGGTCGACCAGCAAGCCCAGGAACGCTTTGACCAGATCGTGGTGCAGCTCTCGGTGCAGCGGGGAATCACAGAAAAACTCAAAGCAGAGGATCAGCTCCGTTGGGTTCAGGAAATGAACGCCGCACGAGCTACTGCCGAGGAAATGGTTCTGGAAAAGTTCATTTATACGCTGGAGGGGAAAAAGGAGAAACCGAGGGAAATCAAGCCGCGGTTTAACTCGTTCGACGATCTGCCGGCTGTTCTTAATGCAAATCAGTTAGGTGCAGCGCTTAATATTTCCCGGGCGAACGCATATCGCCTGATGCGCAGCGCCGACTTCCCTACCTTGAGAATTGGCCATCGTATGCTCGTTAGGCGAGATAAAGTGCTGGAATGGATCGAAAAACAGGAGCAGGGATAATTGAATTGACTTGTGTTCCCCCAGCCTTTAGAGTAGTAATGCATGTAACAATTCAGAAAGCAGCACGATGGAAAAGATTTAATTGAGGAAAAGCCGATGACGAATGCACCAACGATAGACAGAATACTCCGCTGGTTTGACCGTGGACATTTGAATCCCTCAGTTCCGACAGAGCGGATAAAGGCAGCTATGGACCCGCTGTTTGCTGTTCTCACACCGCTTGCTCCTTTGAAGAGCAACAACGAAGCGAAGGCCATCTGGATCAGGATACCACGAGGCGATATCAGCGACTACGACAGTTATGAGGATCTGCTTGAATACGGCGAGGTTGAGACCTACGAGGAATACCAATCCCGCTGGCGGGAGGAGTATCCCGACGAATACAAATGGTATAAGCTGATCGTTGTTGAGAACTTCAACAAGGACGAGACACTGAGCTTTCGTGCCGTTTCCCTTGGAAATAAAACGATCATCAGTGCCTTGATGGATCGTGAGAACCCTGAATACAGCTACACTGAGGATGCAGCGGTAGAGCTTTGCGGGCTGATGACCGAGGCCGCAGCGGAAACTATTGGGAAGCTCCGCGCTGGTACGTATCAGAATGAAGTCAATGTCGGGCTTCCGTTCCAGTTCAAAACAGGTGTTGTTCGCCGATCCGTTTTGTGGGAGAAAGAACCGGAACAGAAAGAGTATGTTTTGGACGGCATTTCTTTCGAAATGCTGACAGCTTTCAAAAAGCTGCTTGCCGAGGGGCTTAACAGCGAAGCCATTATCGGTCGGATAAAAGCTATGACTGCCAATGACTTTTTCCGTGCCTGTGCTATTGGTTACACAGCCTGCGGCTATGACGATGCGGAGCTTGCCCCGGTCGATCAGTATTTTGCGCACGCAGACGGCCGGGACGAGGGCTTGTCCGGCAGGGGCTTTGGCCTGAATGCTGGACCCGGCATCGACTTCGACGACCCACTTGCATGGGAGGATTGGTATTTCCATCGCGAGCAGCACGGAGGCCATCCCTGGGAAGTCATCGGTGGAGGTAACAGCACCCATGTCGACCTCGCCGTATGTCATGATCGGCAGACTCTGGATTGGCAGGTGAGGTGCGGCAAAATGACCGAGGAAGAAGCGGCCGCACATCCTTGCGGTTACTATTTCTTGGTTGCCGGGAAGCACCAGGCAAAAGAAGCAGTTGCGTTCTACACGGCGCTCAACGCAGCCGGGCTGCCTGTCATTCTCCGTGATGCGGAGGAAATCCTTGCCAGATTTGAGGGGACCGACTATGTTGGTATCGTTCCGCACTCTGTGATCCCAAAATACTGCGAGAGCATGTTCCCCGAAAAGTACGGTCCGGTCATCGACTTCATGCACGTTTACGAAGAAGACATGGAGCTTTACGGAGATCAGATTGAATGGCTCCCGCAGGAGGAGGCAAAGCTTTTATAAGATGCACCCAACATGAGAGACACCTGGGAACCACTGATTGCGGCTTCCCAGGTGTCTTTTCTGTATGATGGCTTATAATTCTTTCAGCTTTACACCATCCGCGTTCTTCCAGTCGTCCTTTCCGTTTGAAGTACGACCGAGGATTACGGCTGATGCAGCGGACGGCGCGTTGAATTCATAGTCTCTGACAAACGCCCTATCTTCGATGACACCATCGCGGATCAGAGTTTTTCGGAGGTTATAATAATTCTTCCCTCTGATCTCAAATGACGGAACTGTATGATCGGAAACCAGAGACCCCTTTGTAACGGTGAACCCACCCGCGCTGACAAAGCCCTTTGCTGATGCTCCGGAACCTTTGCAATAGAGATACACGGTGTCGTCTGTCGCTTTGGGCACAGGCATGAGAACTTTATAACCAAGCGTGTTGATCAGAATCTTTACGTTATCAATGAATTCTTCCATGCTGGCAACCTGGGCTTCTTTGAGAACGGTGTTCTTGTATGTATTCTTAGTCAGAATCGCATACCGACCGCAGTCCTTTGCAATCTCTACAAAGCGGTTTTCAAGATAGCGGATCAATGCCTTGTTCAGATCTCTGCCCACAAAGATTACAGCAGTATTCCAATAATACTTTTCCTTCCCGGATTGATAGTCCCGAAGATGCTGCGCAAGACGATCCAAGACATTTTCAGCTTCTCCGATATACACGGAATCTGTTCCATCATCTTCCTGACAGATCAGGAAGTACACTCCCACACCACGGATATCATCCCGATCGCAGGCGGAGACTTCTGTCCGCGGAATTTTGATCGCTTTTCCATTCCAGTTGGAAAGCTCAGCCGTGACAAGACTATCTGCTGTTCCGTTCACCAGGAACAATTCGATTGCTTTTCCGTATGCCATCTTTCTCTCTCCTTTATGCTGCAACAGCGTTGGCATTGACCTGCTCAATGATCTTGCGGATGCCCATCCAGACGGTGAGATCGGTGAAGACCTCCACGATGCTGCCCTGATCTGTAAACGGCGTCTCCTGCAGGACGGACAGATCCTTCATCATGCCGTTGTGGACGATGTATTCCACGATCTGGTTGACGAAATAGATCTGCCGGCTGTCCAGATTTGTGTCGTTCAGGAAGGAAGCGAAAGCGGCCTTGGCCGCGTTCATGTCAAGCCCCACGATCTCCCGCACGAACTCGCCCAGGGGCTTGGCACCGTATTCGGCCTCATACTCCTGCTTGGTGCCGACCTCGCTCCAGAGGATGCCCTCCAGCACCTTCACGTCCTCACCGGTCAGCGGGACGTTGCTCTTAAGCTTGGCGATCACAGCGTTGTCCTGATGCTGCCGCACATAGAACTCCGCTTTGGCCTTGTAGTTCTTGAGGTCGTCATTCTCCAGTTCCGACTCCTTCCACTCCATGGCGAGGATCTCATCGTCGAAATCCGTGTCATAGCGGATCTTGACCTGAGGGATGTACTTGATCAGATCCCGCAGGTTCTCGCGGATGTGCTCAAACTCGTTGATGCCCGCGTTGTCCAGATAGTCGGTGTGCAAGATCTTGTCGATGAGCTCACTCTCGGCCATGATCTCCGGGATGTTGGCGACGCTGGCCACCGCGGCGACCTTCTTGATGAGGTCGTGCCGGGCGCGGCTGTACTTCTTCCCGGCGAGGTAGGCCAGCTCGATGCCGTAGAGCAGGGCGTCAAAGCGCAGAGCCTTGGCATCATAATGCTCCGGCTCAATCAGCGGAGCCAGCTCCTGGCCCATCAGCAGGGTATCCTCATAAGTGAGGGCGTTGTAGTTTTCGGGATTGGAATAGAGATCTACATATTTCAGATGCTGCTTGACCGCAAAGTTGTCGCGGTTAAGCTCACGTACCTTCTCCACCATATCATCCACCATCGACTTGCGGAAGGCGATGAGCTCCGGCGTCTGATACGCCAGATCCTGCAGCTTGAAAGCGATCTGCGCCTTGAGATGGAAGATTGCCCCGGAAAGCGCGATCATATTGGCGGTGGGCTTGCCCTTGTTCATGCGGAAGAACTCAAAGTTGCCGCAGAAATCGAAGATATAGAACTTGTCCTTGTCCGCGCCGTCCAGAAGCCCCGGGCAGAGGCGCGTGCCGCGGCCGATCATCTGCCAGAACTTGGCCTTGCTCATGACCTTCTTGAAAAAGACCAGATTCAGGACCTCCGGCACGTCGATGCCGGTGTCCAGCATGTCCACCGAAATGGCGATCTGCGGCAGCTTGTTGGGCTCGGAGAACTCATCGATGGCGCTCTGGGCGTAGGTCATGTAGTTGTCGATGACCTTGGCCCAGCCCACAAGGTGCGGGTATTCCTTCCCGAACACCTCCAGGATTTTCTCCGCATGGGTATGGTTCTTGGCGAAGATGATGGTTTTGCCCAGCTTGTTGCCGTAGTCGATCTTGATGCCGTGGGTCATGAGGACATTCAGTACCTCGCGGATGGTGTCCTCGTTGAAGATCCACTCGTTGAGAGCGGAGGAGGCGATGCTCTCCGGCAGCTCGCCGTTGGGATCTTCAAACGTGTCCTCATAGGCCTGCTTATCCTCGTCGGACAGTTCGTCGTACACGATACCCTGCTGGATAAATTTCAGCGTGGTCTCCACGGACAGAAAGTCCACCAGATAGCCGTCCTGCACCGCCTGCGCCAGCTCATAGCCGTATGTGGGTACGCCGCTCTCCAGTTCGAAAACCTCGTAGGTATTCTTGTCGATCTCGTCCTTGGGTGTGGCGGTCAGGCCCACCAGCGGCGCATCGAAATAAGTAAAGATATCCTTGTACTTGTTGTAGATGGAGCGGTGCGCCTCGTCGCAGATCACCAGATCGAAGTGCCCCACAGAGAAGAGCTTGCCATCCTTATCCTCCACGGTGTCGATACAGTTCATCATGGTCTGGTAGGTGGAGAACACCCCGTGGGCTGCGTAGTTGTCCTTCTCCTCGCAGAGATTGGTCACAGAGAGATCGGGCAGGAGATTCACAAAGTTGCGTTTGGCCTGGGTGACCAGGGAGTTGCGGTCGGCCAGGAACAGGATGTTCTTGACCCAGCCCTGTTCCAGCAGCACCTTGCACAGGGCGATGACCGTGCGCGTCTTGCCGGAGCCGGTGGCCATGACCAGCAGCGCCTTGCGGCGGTTCTTCTGGCCGAAGCTGTCGCATACGGCCTTGATGGCGGCCTCCTGGTAATAGCGCCCGGCGATGTGCTTGTCCACCACGATGTTCTTGAGGCCCGAGCGCATGCGCTGGAGATTGAAGAGCTTTTCGAGATCGCGCTTGGAGTAGATGGCGGCCACCCGGCGCTCCGGGTACTGGTTGTCCACAATGCGGGTCTCGAAGCCGTTGGTGAGGAATACCACCGGGCGGCGGCCCTGCTGCTTCTCGATGAGGTCGGCGTAGAGCTTGGCCTGCTGGCGGCCCTTTGCCACGTCCACGCAGGTGCGCTTGGCTTCGATCACCGCGAGGACACGCCCGTCATCCCCCATCAGCACATAGTCGGCAAAGCCCACCTCGGACTTGTTGGGCATGCCGGGGATCTCATATTCGTTGATCCAGTTCTTACCCTCGACCCAGCCCGCGTCCTCCAGCATGGCGTCGATGTAGAGCTTGCGGGTCTTGTATTCGGAAAGCTCCAGGGGCTTGGGCACATAGGTCTGCTGCTGCTCTTCCCGCCGGGCGGTGAGTTCGGCCTTGAGCGCGGCGTTTTCCGTCATGAGGGCGGCAAGGTCAATCTCTTCCTCAACTACTCCCTTAGCAGGGGAGTCCCCTCCGGCGGGCTCTTGAATGGGGTTCAAAAGATTCGGATCGAAAGCCCGCTCCTCGTAGTTGTCCCCGTAGCAGTAGGCTACGAAGTCCAGGAACAGATAGAGGTTTTCCAAGCACAGCACCGCCTGCTCGCGGCTGATCTTCTTCCCAGCGTGGGCGGCGGTGTTGCCCACCTTGCGGATGAAATCCATCCGGCGCAGGAGGTTTGTGTCCACCACATCGCGGAACTCATCCGTGCTCATGAGGCTGACCAGCTTGTCGTCCCAGGGCAGCACAAGCTCGCCGTCCACGGAATACATCCACTTGACGGCAAACTCCATGGCCCTGCGGCAGTTGAGCACGCAGGCCGATGGGTCGATATTCAGGATCTTCTCCGCCGAGACCGCCACCTCCGCGAAGGAAGCAAACTTAGGCTCGGAGAGGAATATGTCAAAGTTGGTCATGGGCACACCACCCCCACAAAGAATTAATGATTAAATCCATCATTGCCGTAAGTGTAATACAAATCCATATATATCTTGCTTTCGTTTAACTCTACAAAGTCTACCAGTTCCCACAAGTCGGCAATCAGCTCAAAATTCATAAGATTCTTATCATAGATCGTGCATAGGAAAGTATCGAAACCAGGAGCTGCAGTTTTCCTATAGTCGATTATATTGGATAAATCTTCGTCAAACGCTTCCAATATGCTTTTACAACCATCTTCAAACGTATGCACTTCAGAAAACGATAGTGTGTAGGGATAGAACAAAAGCAGATTTTTCTTTACTCTAAGAGATTTCAAAATGATTGAAAGCTCTTTTTCAACATCCCCGTCCGGAGTATCCGCCATCCTGTTTAAGTCCTCAATGGAACATGGTCTTAATGCTGCTATGGTACGAAAGCACCTAAATGATTTACCTGCTGGCCACCTTCCTGTTCCGAAGCCAATCATTCCATCTTTATATTTTGTGATTCTGTTACTGGTCACTTTTAAACCATGTAATCTTGATCTAGTGACAAAGAGCTTGTAATCAATGGAATAGTTTTCAGAAATCGCATCACATTCTCCGTGATCTTGGTGCTCTACCCATTTGAAAGGAGCCCCCATTGATTTCTGCATAAAAAAAGTAGAATGATTTAGAAGTTCCGTTAAATATCGCTCATAATTGCACTCCGGTTCATCATTTACATAGTCCCGGATTATAAATGGGGCATCAAGTATCTTTTCACGTAATGTTTTATCAATCATTGTTGCATTCCTTTGTATATTATTCCTAAGTCTGAAATTCACCAGATAAGCCTAAAACTTCAAAGCGCATCGCCGCCTCGTGTAAGAAAAATAATAAATCATGCTCTTATGCAATCAACTCTTCTTTTGCCATATCATGTAGCACTTCGGCAAAATGATCAAGAAATATGATATCTACGCTTAGCTTCCTCTTGTGTTCGAAGTAATATCGCCAGCCCTCAAAAATACTATCGCCTTCCACCAGGCTTTCTTCGAACGAATCTGATCCCTTAAAATAAGGATGATTTATTACTTTATTCTTTTGGTCGTCTGATAACTTTGAAAACAAATCAGACCATTTATGGCCCCAGGAGGCAGAATCGCCATCTGACAATAGCGATTTTAGAAACAACTCACACGCAAGTGCAACATTGACAATATAAGGGATAAACCATGTACCAGAATCATTCTCATCAAAAATGTCCTCAGGGAGCATTTTACAGGCAGATTCATAAAATGCTTCGCCAGTATAAAAAGCTTCATTTTTGTACATAAGTTCTCCCTCCCCATACGGTATTGGTTTATTTTGGTTTATTTATTTAACTGTTGCTTTACAGATCCGGACCCACCACTTATGCCATTAGGGTTATTTGCAGTATTCTCCATCAAAACTACTTCCTTCGTGAAAGAGCTATAATATCAAATGAGCTCATTTCTTCACCTGTTTAAAAGGGCAACTCGCCCGATTCTTCGTCTTCTGATTGCTTCAATTCTGCAATTTTGGCTCTGACTTCGCTAATGTTTTCTGTGTTTTCCTTTGTTGAAGCCAAAAGGTTCTCGTAAAAGTCCAACACGTCAGCATCACCTAATATCCAAGACACTTGAGAGTTGACAACGACCGCAGAACACAGATCATCTATCTGCTGGGAGCTCCAATCGTGAAATTCATTTAGCGTTCTTATCATTGCGTGAGTCGTCTGAAAATTATAGCTTTCAATTAAGCCATGGATGAGTTCGTCTTTTTGCTGTTCAGTCTGCAGCTCAATTTCCTTAACATGAGCTTTTAGAAACGCCACAAGACTTGTGAAAAAGTATATTTCAGATTTCTTCTTCCTGTTCCATTCCTCCTTCAAGAAGAGATTGAACGAGGAGTCGTCAACAGCGGATCTGTAGTCTTTGTCGGCACTGATGAAAAACAAGTCTTCCCCTTCGGGAACTGAGGTTAACAAGCACTCCCAATTAATTGCATCACCTAGTTTGTTGTCTTTGCCAGGGGGATTTCCAGTGCGATATCTAAGCTCAGCATTTTGGATGTTCTCTGCAGTGCATTCAATAACGGGGCAAGAATCAAAGTATTCTTTAATGACTTTATCAGCAGGTAGCTCTTGGTTTCCAATATCCGTGTGTATCTTGTCACACCATGCCTTGTGGCGCCTTTTTAAGTCATTTACATCTCGTGAAAACCCCGCATATTCTGCATAACTCTTACAGAATGCAGGAAATGAAAAATCGAATTTCTCAAATTTCGAGAGAGAATCCTTAATCTTGGCGTCTCGATTTCGTTGTACTTCGTCCCTGGTCTGTGAAGGAATAAAAAGCCGGATATCTGTTTTCTTGAGAATTTTCAGCTTGCTAAACTGCTCTAAATCATCACTTGTGAAATGATATAAAGAGAGCCATATGTTCGAGTCAATAAATAAGTTTTTCATAAGCAATCACCATGGAAATCAGGTCAATTAATCCTTCTTAGAGAACGAAAAGTTGAAGCGGGACAATGTCCATTCGCTAATAGAGGTATTTTTCTCAAACCCCATATACATTTTCTCTATATATTTGTAACCGCTAGTATTCTCCAGCCGCAGCGATAGCGTAATTGATAGCGAGCTTTGCTTTAAGTGTTCTTCGGTTAGCGGGAGTTTGCACTCAAATGAAGATAAGTCTCTTTCGTTCACAAAAAGACGGGTTGATAGTTTCCGCTCGTGTCTATCAGAGGTTTGTTATCTAATTCGATTTTGTATGACAAGATACTAACTGCATCGTTACCAGCGAGGTCAAACGGGAACAATGCTTGCAAATCATATTTACCGCGATAACGAGATTCATTCTCACGGACGTGTGGAAGATTTGTCGTCCCGGGGATAAAGTATCCTTTGTTCTTTGATAACTCTTGTTGATTGATTCTGTAGCTTAACCGCAGCTGTAGAGCAATAATAATAACTTGAACAGCAAGAATAATGGTTTCAAGTGAAATCTTCATATGTTCTCCTCTCGTTCAAAAACACGAAGGCAAGTGTCTCTTTATTGTTTCATAAATTTGGATTTGTCGATCTGTTCTAAGAAGCTCACAAATTCATTCTGCTGCTTTAGCGGTGGGAGCATAAGCTGCAATTTATTATATTTCCCGACGTTGAAGTGCTGCTGGGCAGCTCCGCCTGTTCCTTCATCAATCTGACGTTTCCCATGGGGTAGATTTGTATATGTGCAGAGATAATACGGATTGACCTTATCTGTTTCAGGCCTTGCTATTATGATATCTATTGCATTGCACCCTTCGTAAACTTTGGGAACAACACATGCCGTTCCAGGGGCTCCTGATCTGACAATAAGGAGATCGTTTTCCCGGAGCTGCGATTTAGAGTTTTTATCGTTTCCTTCATGGGAGAAATATACCCAATCGGAATCTTTAATTGTGCCTGCTCCAATATTTAACGATCGGAAAGCCTTCACACCATGTTCTGCGTCAGTATAATACTGAGCTGGCTTTATCACGACGCCGACTGAAACATTGGCGACATCTTCGACATTAACCACTGGCCATTGGTATGGGTTCGTTTCATCCCCGAACATCTCGACAAATCGGGCTTTGATTAAATTGTCAAGCGCCGTAAGCTGCTGCTGGCGCTTTTCAATGATCTCTTCGACTTTCTTCAAGGAGCCAACTATTTGCGCCTGTTCTGCTGAGGCAGATAGGTTGAACTGCTCCTCCTTATAATCCCGAAAGTATATATGGGGTATCGTTGCGCCAGAATAGTATTTCTCAAGATGCATATGCTGGACTACATATCTTAGGTACTCGGCACTGATGTTTGGCTTGGGTATTAAGTACTGCATAGTCCCAATTACAGAGGATTTAGCTGGTAAAAGCATAGTTCTCCCTATACCTGCACCGTCTTTCACAACTGCAACATACGGCTTTTCTTGATGATAAAAGTCTACATTTCCTATATACCCAGCAGCGCCAAATATTGGATAATCGCCGCTCTTCCCAATCACATCGCTCTGCTTGATGTTTGAAGAAGCACGATCGCATACGTCATCAAGTTTTACAATCATCCCATCATCCCCACAAATATCAATTTTGCAAGGACTCACGGGGTCACGCGATAAACTTACGGTGCGCAGCTTTGACGTTGTTCTGGTTCACGATGGCATAGTGCATAGTCGTGTCGATCTGCGAATGACCGAGGATCTTCTGCACTTGTTCGATCGGCATCCCCTTGTCGATGGCCCGGGTGGCCATGGAGCGTCGGAATTTATGCGGATGGATATTATGAATCTCCAGCCGCCGACCAAGCTCCCGCAGACGAATCTCCACGCCGCTGATTTTCAAACGGTCATGGGGCGCATCCAAGGTGACGAACAGAGCCGGATTGCAGTCATTGCGCCCGGCTATGTAGTTTTGTAAATGCAGCTTTGTCCGAGCGTCAAAGTATACTTTTCGCTCTTTTCCGCCCTTGCCGTAGACCACGCACTCCCGCTCATCAAAGTTGATATCCCGGATATCCAAGTGCACCAGTTCCCCAACACGCATACCGGTCGAGTATAGCAGGTCTATGATCGCCACATCGCGGGCCACTTCACAGTTGTCCCGCAATCGCTCGATGTCCTCGTCGGAGATGACTTCTTTCACAGCAGTCTTGCTCTTGATCTTGTGAATACGCCGGACGGGGCTCTTCAAAATGTGGTCCTCTTCCTCCAGCCAGGTAAAAAAGCTGGAGATATTGCGGCGAATGTTGTCCACAGTGGATTTGCCGCAGTTGTTGATCTGCTGGTAGTCCGCCAGATAGGCGCGGATTTGATCGGTTGTGATCTTCCGCACCGGTGTGCCGATAGAGCGAAGCATGTGGGAGACGCTGCTGTGATAATAGGCGATCGTGCGCTCTGACAGGCCTTCCACCTGTTTCGCATGGAGGAACATCTCCAGGTAGTCCTCGTTCCGCGCAGGCTCTGGCTGCGATTCTTTTTCGCTGAATCTCAGGAGCAGCACTTCCTGGAGCTTTTTCAGCTGTGCGACTGTCAGCGTCTCCGCCATATCGTTTAAGATCTCAAAGACCAGTTCTTTCATGGTATAACCTCCGTTTTTGCTGGAATTATACCATGAGGCATGGTTTCGCCGAAGTGCTGTTACATTAAGTTGGCAAACTAGGTTTTGTTATCCTATTGCTAAATAGTGCAAGCTTTTCATGCGACGCCAGTTCTTTTCTGAACGAAACGGCGTTCTGCTTTATTCATTCAACAAATCAACTACTTCCAACTGAATCGATTCCGGGAATGCCTCCAATTGATTTCCCCTTTTTAACAATTCAATAACTCTTCCATAGTAGTCGTCTGGAGGAATGCAGTCTCTGGAAATTAAGGAAAACAGCTCTTTTCCCGCTGTTGTCAAGAAAAATGCAAGATGAGAAAGTTGCGCAGGGGAACTACCTGTATTCGTAGCTTTAATTGCGCTTTTAACACCTTTTATGTATTCAATATCGCCTGATGATAATAAAAAGCCAATTGAAATGAAATTGTTAATCGAAAGAAGGCCGGCATCCTCTAGCACTTGGAGAACATAGTATTCTACTGGGCAATTCTCGTCGAAGTAATCTGACAATATAAAGTAGTCTTCTATGCTTTTATCACGATTTCCAGGACACCTCATCACCAATGGACATATACTCCTGAACAAGTCTGCCTCATATGCCGTCAGGTTCTTAAGCGTGTCTAAAGTGCGAATTGAAAATGTGTTTGGCTGCTTGATTTCCCCGGCAAGAAGTTTTGCCCAGATTCGTTGCATTTGCTCATTGCTAACCTCTGCAACGGAATTGAAGAATCTGTTCATCCAGTCAGCATCAACTGGCTCGTCAGGAACATCTGGCTCGCCAACAAGCTGCTCATATGCGAAATCTGTAACTGACTCTATGTTTTTCTGCTTAGATAATTCTTGATATGCGAGGCGGCTTTGAGTTCTTTTCTTAAACTCATCAAAATCTGATGTATCCATTGTCAAAGCGCCTTTATCGTATACGATAGGAATATCGCTTGATTCTCGTAATGCTTTTCCCACCGTTGCGATCTCGTATGCTTCAGCATCTGCTTTCCTCCGAATATACCGAGGCTCGTATGCTTTTCCAATTGCTGCCTGTATTGCAGTTATCAGTTTTTCGCACGGAGAAACTAGCGCCTTAATAACTTCGATCGCAGTACCCATGGTTATTTCCTCTCTTTCTCTTATCCAAAGTATTTCTGCATCAGACTGTCAAACAAAAGCTGTGTTTCGTCAAGGGACTTTTGAATGACAGATTTGGATTTGTCGATCTGTGCAACGAAGGCGATATAATCGCGCTGCAAAGATATAGGCGGCCTGATAAACTGCATCTGCATAAAAGGCTTTTGAGTTATTTTCTTCAAGTCGCCCGCATCTTGAAACCTTGTGAAATCAATATGTTCCATGACAGCGTGAAAAAACTTCAAATCGAATCCATCATCATAGAAATCGCTGATATACATAGCATTATCAGAAATCCATAATGGGCCTTTAGCCAAGTGTACATTGCCGCTTTGAAATCCTACACGTCCAACAACTATGGTGTCTTTCTCAAAAAGTACGTCATCTGTATACCACGATATACCATTGCCACCATACACCGGAATCCCGCAGTCGAGTCGGTTGCTTTCGGGAACAAACTTACCATTGGATAGTTTGAAGACATCTGAGCCTTGTTTCGTTTCAAATCCTTTTTCGTTTTGGGTCGGATCCCCAAACATCTCGACAAATCGGGCTTTGATAAGGTCGTCAAGGGCAGAAAGCTGTTGCTGGCGCTTTTCGATTATCCCTTCGACCTTCTTCAAAGAGCCAACTATTTGCGCCTGCTCTGCCGGGGCAGATAGGTTGAACTGCTCCTCCTTATAATCCCGAAAGTATATATGAGGTATCGTTGCTCCAGAATAGTATTTCTCAAGATGCATATGCTGGACTACATATCTCAGGTACTCTGCGCTGATATTTGGCTTGGGTATTAAATATTGCATAGTCCCAATCACAGAGGATTTAGCTGGTAAAAGCATAGTTCTCCCTATGCCCGCACCGTCTTTCACAACTGCAATATACGGGTTTTCTTGGTGATAAAAATCTACATTTCCAATATACCCAGCGGCGCCGTATATTGGATAATCGCCGCTTTTTCCAATCACATCGCTCTGCTTGATGTTTGAAGAAGCACGCTCGCATACGTCATCAAGTTTCACAATCATCCCATCATCCCCACAAATATCAATTTATTCTATTTCCAGTATTTTTTATCTTGGCTTTTCCCTTTTTGATGATATTGCCTTTGGATATTCTCTTTTTTTCCGTAGCATTTATCAAGTCGTGTAAAAGAACCTATGCAAACTGTATAACCGCCTGATTCATTCACTTCTCTGTACATATCGTAAACAACTATTATTTTGAATATGATCGCATATAGACCATATATTGTTGCAGGGATTCCTATAATGGTTCCGATTATTGCAATTTTATTTAACACTTCCCAAAACATATCAAAGCATCTCCTCCAACTCCTTGAGTTCCTTCCCGATCTCCGCCTCCAGTGCCTTGATGTTGGCCAGGATCTCGCTGGTCGGCGGATACTCCACGGGCTTATATTCCGTCTGCTTATACTTGTTGATGGAAAGGTCGAAATCGTTGGCTACGATCTCGTCCTTCGGCACGAAGAAGCTCTGCTCCGTGCGGGCGCGGGCGGATTCGTTGTATTCCACCTCATCCGCCCCCCGCGGGGGCACCTTCCCCTCAAGTGGAAGGCTTTTTATGGAGTGGAACCGGGCGATGATATCCGGGATGTCGTTCTCCTTGGTCTCGCTGCGCTTGTCGTCCAGTGAAAAACCGTCGGCCTTCATGTCGTAAAACCAGACTTTGTCCGTGCCACCGTGGCCGGTCTTGGTGAAAATCAGAATGGCGGTGGACACACCGGCATAGGGCTTGAACACGCCGGAGGGCATGGAGATCACGGCTTCGAGACGGTTGCCCTCGATCATTTCTTTGCGGATGGCCTTGTGCGCGGTGGAGGAGCCGAAGAGTACGCCGTCCGGCACAATGCAGGCGCAGCGTCCGCCGATCTTGAGCATCCGCAGAAACAGCGCGAGAAACAGCAGCTCAGTCTTTTTGGTCTTGCAGACCTTCAACAGATCGGTGGAGACGATATCTGCGTCGAGGCTCCCCTTGAAGGGGGGATTGGCCAGGATCAGGCTGTACTTCTCACGGTCCGGGTTCTGGTCGGAGAGGCTGTCCCGGTACTCGATAAAGGGGTTGTCCACGCCGTGGGTCATCATGTTCATGGCACCGATGCGTAGCATGGTGCGGTCCATGTCGTAGCCGTGGAACATGTGGTTCATATAGTGGTCTTTGTTCTGACGGTTGAAGAAAACCTCCTGCTTGCGGTTTTCCTTGAGGTAATCGCTGACCGCCACGAGGAAGCCCGAGGTGCCGCAGGCCGGGTCACAGACTACGTCGTCCGCCTTGGGCTCCATCAGTTCCACCATCATGCGGATGATGTGCCGGGGCGTGCGGAACTGGCCGTTGACGCCTGCCGTGGCGATCTTGGAGAGCAGATATTCGTACACGTCGCCGCGGGTGTCGGCGGCTTTAAGCGCGGCCATCTGCTCATAAATGCCATCCATGGCCGTGACGATCTTGTCCAACATCAGCGGCGTGGGGATCTTAAAGATGGCGTCGCCCATATACTTAGAATAGGCGCTCTCCTTGTCGCCGTGCAGCTCCTTGATAAAGGGGAAGACCCATTCCTGCACAGTGCTGTACATCTTGCCTGCGGGAAAGTCGTGGAACACGCTCCATTTGAGTTGGCTGCCGTCGATAGTACGGTCCCCAATCTTCACCTCTTTGGCGAAAATGCTCTCATAGGGCAGGCCGAGCATGGCCGCCTCCTTCGCGCGGGTATTGTCCGCATCGTCGAGGTCGTGGATGAACATCAGATAGGTCATCTGCTCGATCACATCCAGCGGATTCGTCAGACCGCCCGTCCAGAAAATCTCCCAGAGGCTGTCGATTTTGCTTCTCAGTTCGCCTGTAACCATGTTCTTACTCCTTTTCCCAATTCCATGTGTATGAGGTGTAGCGCCCTCCGCTGATCTTGATAATGTCTCCCTTGTCCAGCAACTCTTTCAATGCCCGTTGAACAGTGACCTGACTGATATCCGGGCACTGGGCCATTAGCTCCGTTTTTGTGATCTTACCGGTCGTGCTACGGATGATTCTGCGAATGCGGCTGATCTTGGAGTTCCCGGCTTCGATCATGATCTCCGCACGTTCCGAGAATTCCCGATAGGCCGCGATGATCACACCGAGCAGATAGCGCACAAAGGGGAGGTAATTGTTGCTGCTCTCGTGCCAGTTCTCCGAACTCTCCTGAAGGGCCTCGTAATAGCTGTCCTTGCTGTCGGCAATCAGTCTCTCAACGCTGATATACTTGCCGATCGGGTAGCCCGTGCGGTACAGCAGCAGCAAGGTCAGCAGGCGACTCATGCGGCCGTTACCATCATTGAAGGGGTGGATGCAGAGAAAGTCCAAAATAAACATAGGGATCAGAAGAAGATCGTCCATCTCCGGATCATTCAATGCTTCGTTGATTGCGGAGCATACGGAATCCATTGCTTCGGGCGTCTCCCAGGCCGGAACAGGAACGAAGCGTGTGCGTCTCGTTCCATCCGGAAGCGTCTCGGCGATCACATTGTCCGAGTTTTTAAAGCTCCCGCCGATCGACATGCCGCTGAACTTATACAGATCCCGATGAAGCTGGAGGATCATGCCGGGCCGGATCGGAATGTAGTCATAGTTTTCGTGGATCGTGTTCAGCACGTCCCGATACCCGGCGATCTCGCGCTCGCTGCGGCTGCGAGGTGTCGTCTTGTTCCGCACGATCAGCTTCAGCCGGTCATCGGTGGTGATGATCCCTTCAATCCTGTTGGACGCCTCCGTGCTCTGGATCTTTGCAATCTCCAGCAGTTCGTCGAGGACATCCTGCTGCGCATCGGAAAACTTGCTTTGTTTCCCTTTCTGCTCGTGGATCTGCGTAAGGTACGAAACGACTTCCGGCGTCAGCAGTTTTTGATATTCGGTTTTGTAGTGAAATGCTCTCATCCAAATTCCTCATTCGAAAAATCAATTTCATCATTTTTCGCTCTTTTGATGCAATTGTATTCTATCATCAAGTATTCCATTCGTCAAGTCAATTTAGTCATTTTACAGAAATTTGATTAAATTAACGCTGAATAAAAAACCCGGGTGCAGCTGGCAGTACAGCCGCATCCGGGCAGAATTCTCTTTTTGCTTACGGTTCCAGATTCGCCTCATCAAAATAAGGAGAATTAAAGAACTCTGAAATGTTGATCTCCAGGCCTTGGCATATCTCGTGGATCACACGCAGCTTCACGGAATCATAGGCACAGTTGACGATGTTGCCGATGGAGGACTTTGGTACTCCGCTCTTCATATAAAGCTGATATTGAGTCATGTTCCTCTCGCGTAGGAGTTCCTTCAGCCGCGCACTGACTGCTTCATTCAGTTGCATACCATCACCACACCGTTCCTGTAACTGTACTAATCATTATAGGAAACGACCGTGCGAAATTAGTCCTTGTAGCTGTACTAATGGGCTGTTTTGTGGTATGGTGCTGCTGAGGTGATAAAAGATGAAACTCGGCGGATATGCTTACTTTGTTGAAAACCCGCGAATATTGGAAGATCTGATAGTGCCCCATCCTGTTGAAATGGAACGGCAATATAAGGTTGTGAAAACAATCAGGCTTACGAAGATCGACTACGAGAACTTCATTACGGACATGATCGCAGATCGTCAGTTTATCGAAGAAAATGCGGCGCTCTGTTCAAAGGGGACCGTGTGGAATTGCATTTTTGTTCAGCGACGCGGCCGTGAAGATGGAGTACTTGTTCTGCCGATAGACCAGAGCTTTGTCGGATGGGCGGCATATCTTCCGGGCGGGCATTAACAAAAGTAAATATTTTTGAGTATTTTACTCCAAAAAGTTCTTGACATTTCTGTCAAGCAGCGTTACTATTAGCGCACAGAACAAATGGAGCAAATAGCTCCGTTATGAACGAGGTGTTTGTATGCGCCCCAAAATGAATTCCAGGAAAGAAGTCATCGCACAGTTCGTGACAGATTATTTCGTGCAGTATGATTGCTTCCCCAGCGAAAAGAATATCGTGGACGCTACCGGCATTCCCGCGGGATCGGTCCACCGCTATCTGAACGAACTGAAAGAGAGCGGCGAGTTTGTTTCCGACGGAGGCCGACGCAGCACCCGGCCTGAAACTCTGCGATACAGTCCGAAGAATCTTCTGCGCGTGCTCGGCTTTGTCGCCTGCGGTCCCGGCCAGGAGGAAGAGGAACGCTTCATCGAATACATTCACATGCCGGAGTGCATGGTGGGCAAAGGGGAATGCTTTGCTCTGATCGCGAAAGGCGAAAGCATGATCGGCGCGGGCGTTCATCCCGGCGATTATGTGATCGTGCGCAGACAGCAGACCGCGCGTCCGGGCGATCTGATCATCGCACTCTCGGACGGAAAAAACAATTTGAAGAAACTGGCCTTGGACGAAGAGAATCAAAAATACATTCTGCAGTCCTGCAATCCGGACAAGGAATCTTTTCCCGATATCATTGTGGACGAGCTGCAGATCCAGGGCATCGCGATCGGAGTGTATCACCGCCTTGAGAAAGAAGTCTGATGCATCTTATACCTTTTCCGACTCAGGCCAACTGTTTATGGTTCTGCCGAGGAAAGGATCAAATCCTAAACAGGAACGACGTCCGTCTATCAAATGCCCGGTTTGCAAAAAACATTTATATCATGTTTGGAACGCGGACGTGAAAAACGATACGATCTTGTTTGCGCTTGACGATTCAAAATACGCAACACTTCCGCTTTCATATCGACAAAGATGCAGCCATTGCCACCAAATGCTTGGAGCCATCCTTCTCGATTCCCGAACGCGAAAACGCTGCGGATTGCCGCAGCAAAGTGAGCTTCATCGTTCGTTGACGATTGAAGAAATCTACATAGCTTACAACAAAATAATTGACAATGCCGGCCGTCCTCCCATCTGTGAATATGGGGTGATTAAAAACACATAGGTTCCGGATCGACAGCCATCTTAGAATGGATCGGGTCTGAAACTGAAGCCCAACGGGCAGGTCTTAAACTCGCAGCGTCACAACTATTAGTGGAACGAGACTTTTTCTCGGTACGCTTTTGTTGTGATGCTGCGAGTTTTTTGTTTGCCGCAAAGGAGGTGTTTTGAAAAAAACTGCAACAGAAATTTCGATCCCCCTCGGAGAGCAAGTTTCGCCTCGTGCTACAAAAATGCATTTTTGCATTTTCAGCCGAGACACTTGTTGGGGATTTCGCTCCCCAATCCCGCATGAATTTTGGCAACTATCGTTGCGGTGTCTGCTTGCAGCAAACACAGTTTTGATTACGCTTCGCAAATCAAAAGGAGACAAAAATGGCAAGAAAGAAAGATGAACTTGGAACGAGAGAGAAAACCATTCACTTTCGTGTTTCGGAAGCATTTTACGAAGTAATCGCCCATGAGGCAAAGCAATGCGGGTTATCTATATCCGAGTTTTGCCGCCGCGTTCTTCTCAACCGACCAATCAAAAAACTCCCGGTCATCATTCACGACGAAAGATATATCGTTCAAGAGCTGCGAAACATCGACAAGCTCGAAAAGGATCTCGATCAGATCGCGCGGCATCTCAAAGAAGGAGGCGAGCTCACGCAGCCGATCTTGGATAAAATCGAAAAAGTACATTACGACCTGGATATCGCGATCCATGATTTCAATCGCGCGGTCGAGAGTGAATATGAACTGGCTTAGAACAAGTAAGGAGAAAAAGATGAACAATGCAAGGCCGCCCCCGAGAGCTGCACCGAAAAAAGCAAACGAAAAAAGAAAAGGACGTGATAAAAACCGAGACTCTGTCTGCATGCATCATCGAATCAAAAACGGATGCACCTTTTAAACTGAATAACGAAATGAATTGCCAGGAAGGAGCGATCGCCATGACTACTACTGCCACTACCGCCAACAAGCCCAACGCTTATTTTTCTTTTTCCGAGGTCCCCGTGGTCCTCAACGCAAATCAGCTTGCAGGTGTGCTGAATATCTCTTTGACCAATGCCTACTGCCTGCTTCGCAGCGAAAACTTCCCCACACTGCGCATCGGCCGCCGCTTACTTGTTTCTCGCGACAACCTGTTGAACTGGATGAACGAGAACTCTCTTGCATCGTGAGGTGCCGCCCATGACTGAAGAAAAGATCGAATTATTTCGGGAACGGGTGCAGCCGCAGCTTCGAGATTATCTCAAAGCTGCGCATATCGAACTGGACGAAGATGAGTTCCTCACGACCTGCCCGATCTGTGGTGACACAGCAGGGATCATGAAGGACGACACCTGGCTGTGCATGCACTGCAACCGAAGAGGCGACCTGTTGGACTACGTTCTGTGCGGCCATCCGAACATGAAAGAGCACGAAGCTGTTCGTCACATTCAGAGAATGCTGGGCGAAAGAATCCTCGAACTCGACGCCGTGAATGCCAACGATCTGATGGAAATGGACTTTCAGCCCACCGGCTGGCTGATCGAAAAAATGCTCGGCAAAGGCGTATACATTTTGGCCGGCGCGTCAAAAATCGGCAAGAGCTGGCTGGTGCTTTGGTTAGCCGATCGCGTGAGCAAGGGCGAAAAGGTCTGGGAGTTTCAGACCAAGCCCTGCGAGGTTTTGTATGTCAGTCTTGAAGACACCGAGCAGCGCATCCAGCAAAGGCTAGGTGAAGTCACAGGTGGAGAAGCGGACAAGATCTGGATCGCCACCGAGGCCGAGCTTTTGGGCAAAGGCTTTGAGCAGCAGATCGGAAACTTCCTCGCCGCTCACCCAAATGTGGGCTTCGTGATCGTCGACACCCTGCAGCGCATCCGTCAAATGAAAACCGAGGGCTACAGCTATGGCGGGGATTACGAGGTCATGACATCGCTCAAAACCATCGCCGATCGCTTCAATATCACGATCCTGGTGGTGCACCACACACGCAAGGAGGACTCGGACGATTCCTTCAACAAGATCTCCGGCACCAACGGTCTGCTCGGCTGTGCGGATGGAGCCATGGTACTGCAAAAGCCCTCCCGCATCGGGAAGACGGCCACGCTGGATATCACCGGGCGCGAGGTGGCAGATCTCCGGCTGAAGCTTGAATTTGACGAGAGCAAGCGCTGGCAATTCATCGAGTACGGCACAGACAGTGCGGACGAGAGTTCGAACAAACTGCTTGCCGCCGTACAGAAACTGGTATCCGAGTGCCACAGATGGCAGGGCACTCCCACCGAATTGCTGGGCGCGCTGACGACCGCTGTGCCTCCGAACACCAAACCGAACGCATTGACCCGACAGCTCAACACAAGCGTGCAGACCCTGGCGCAGCAATACGGCATTCAATATGATTACAGCCGCACCATGGACGCGAGAATGATCACGCTCTCCGTGCTGCCATCCTGATCGCATGACGATATGACGATCATGACGGTATTCGGGCCCACCCTGAATACCGTCATATCGTCATTACCGTCATATATCTGTCAAAAAAGTCTAATGACTTAAAATAAATTTCTTGCTTTAAAGTGTGAAAGTGTTATAATGTCAGTGAACCCGAACGGACAGGTTGGGGGAAACTCGAGGAAAGCGAGGTAGCATTGTCTAGAGGAAAAGCAAATAAGAATCCCAACGGAGCCGGAACAATCAGAAGACGCCCTGGCGGCCGCTGGGAAGGCCGATACTCGAACGGCTTCGATAAAGACGGCAAGCAGATTCAGAAATCCATCTACGGCGCGACGCAGCAGGAAGTACGGCAAAAGCTTGCAAAAGTCGTAACGGAAATCGATGACGGAACGTATATTGAACCGTCCAAGATGAAGCTGAGCGAGTGGCTGGATCTCTGGCTGAAAGAGTACTGCGGCGACAAAAAGTATTCGACCGTCAAGAATTATCGTGCCAGCGTCAGGACGCATATCAAGCCTCAGCTCGGCAGCATTCCGCTTGGAAAACTTACCAAGACGGATATTCAGCAGTTTTATAATCGGCTGCTCAAGCCACCGGACGGCTCTCAGGGGATTTCTCCGAAGACCATCAAAAATACGCACGGTGTACTGAGCAAGG
>Ga0208297_1000574_pt1 | contig 65369 bp, 57 predicted proteins | sample LMS_cellobiose_e_FD_187367 | JGI IMG/M metagenome (GOLD analysis project Ga0208297, IMG submission 187367) | Rumen-fistulated moose microbial communities from Alaska, USA - LMS_cellobiose_enrichment (SPAdes) (version 2) | ecosystem: Host-associated > Mammals > Digestive system > Stomach > Rumen...
CCGGAACGGCCGATGACATACCAGAAGGCCATCTTATGTGTCATTGCGAGCCCCGGAGGGGCGTGGCAATCTCGAACTTCTAACCATTTATAGACTTCTTTGACAGTCTGAAGCCTCCTTACCAAAGGAGGCGTATGACTCTAAGACCAACTTAACTCTTAAACCAGCTTCCCCCAATAAATTCCCTCAGGATAGAGTTGGGTGGTATCGTGTTGCCGTCAGCTGGCTGGAAATAACTCAAGAACTTTAACAGTCGCTGGGCTTCCAGGTATTCCGGGTTCTCTGGGCTGATCTCCCGTAACAATGGTTCAGCATAGGTCTTTAAAACGGATAATTCATAAACCAGAGAAGAATTAAACATTACATCAGCATGTTCCTGAAAGGGGAAAATATTTTTCTCTTCTCCTGCCCGAACTGATGGCCAGCGTCGAATCGTCTGCAAAGCCCCATATCCCCTGGTCCGGCTATCACGGATAATACGCCGTAGTAAGCGGCTATCTGTAGTAGGGATGCGGTTAGTGTAATCAATATTCAGCTGGGTGAGAGCACTGACATAAATTCGAAACTTCTGGTCATGGGGTATTTTGGAGGTCAGCTCCTCATTGAGAGCATGAATACCTTCAATTATTATTGGTTCACCAACCGGCACCTTGATTAATAAGCCTTCTTCCTCGCAACAGCCTTTTTGAAAACTATATACTGGTGTCAGCACCTCTTCACCGGCAATAAGCCTTTGCAGGTGATCATTAAATAGATCCAGCTTCAGCGCATACAAAGATTCAAAATCATATTCACCATGTTCATCCAAAGGGGTTTCATCCCGGTTAACAAAATAATTATCCAGAGAAATAGACACTGGGCGACGTCCATTTACTCTCAGCTGAATTAACAGTCTTTGGGCAAAAGTGGTTTTACCTGAGGATGACGGCCCTGAAATCAACACCAGTCTTTTGTGGGGATTCTGGCAGATCATATCTGCGATCGAGGCAATCTTTTTTTCATGGAGAGCCTCATTTATACGGATCAAATCATCGATTTGCTGGTTAGCAATTAAATCATTTAATGCTGCTACATGAGGTGTCTGCAACATGTCGGCCCAGTCTTTGGCCTCCTTGAATACAGCAGCCAGTTTCTTTTGCTCAATATAGGGCTTGATTTCATATGGACGATCCACTTCTGGTGTCTGCAATATTATGCCCGGAGGGTAGTGGAGCAGCCTGAAATTGTTAATCATACCGGTTCGGGGAACCATATACCCGTAAGAGTATTCATACCAGCCATCTAATTCGTAAACATGAACTATATCCTTTTGTCTAAACCGCAACAGCTTAACCTTGTCCATTTGCTCCTGCTGCTCAAAAATCCGGCAGGCTTCCTCGCGAGGGATGGATTTTCTTATAAAAGGCAGGTCACGCCTGACCAATTCCTCCATGCTTTGCTGGAGTCTCTCCACTTCATGCCGTTCCGGTTCATAATCCAAGAATTCACAAAACAAACCGTTGGAAAGTGAATGCCTGATTACCAGCTTGCGATTGGGGAACACTTCTCGCACGGCTCTTATCAGCAAAAAGGCCGCACTGCTGCGATAAACCCTTAGTCCTGGTTCTGTGTCCAGGGTAATTAAACGTACCTGACAGGTTTCAGTAAAAGTAAAACTCAGGTCTTTCAATTTATTGTTTATGGCAACTGCCATGATGGGTACCCCAATGCGGTCTTGGACCCTATGAGTCAATTCTTCAGCAGAAGAACCGACAGGTACAGAGTATTCACCCAACCCCTCAATGTGGATGACTATTTTATCTCTATCGTTAGTCATAATAACCCTCCCCTAAGATCGACTGCCTCTATTATAACCGATAATGCTGTTCAGACGGTGAAATGACTGTGAGGACAATTGAATAGATAAAAAGCAGGATACAGGCAAAGGTATTTTTATACCCGCAGACTGGATCTGCTGGCAGGGCTATATAACCAGATGATAGTTTTCAAACCCTGTTCACATTTTTAGCATACGTTTCCAAAAACCGAATCGCATCTTCTTCATCCAGCGGTTTGCTGATCAAATATCCCTGTACTCTATCGCAGCCGTGTTCTTTTAAGTACTGCATCTGGATATCGTGCTCAACTCCTTCAGCAACTGTATAATGCCCCATTTTATGGGACATCGAAATAATATCACTTGTTATCGCTTTATTTAGATCCGTATTCAACAGTTTATCAAGAAAATGTTTATCAATCTTGATGCAATCGACTCTTAATTCATTTACTCTGGTCAGAGAGGAGTATCCGATCCCAAAGTCATCTATAGCTATATGAAGTCCCGCGTTCCCCAGTATTTCAAGGATATTATTTATGTGTTCAAAATCAGAAGCAAATACCGATTCCGTAATCTCAATGCCGATGTTGTATGGATTAATCTGCATCAGGTTCATCCATTCAAACAACCTGCTTGGAAAATCAGGGTGCAATAGCTGCATAGCAGAAATGTTGATGGAAACGCTGATTTCATTATGTCCATGCTCCTTGAGGCGGTTTATAAAACGAAAAGCCTTGGCAATCACTTTTTCGCCAATAGGAAGAATGAGCTTGGTTTTCTCGGCAATGGGAATAAATTCAGCCGGTGACACCGGTCCGAGCTTTTCCGTCCTTAATCTAGCCAGTGCCTCAAAGCCCCAGATTGTATTTGTATGTAAATCGATAATCGGCTGATACTGCAAAAACAGATCATCATTTGCATAGTCATCCGCTGCTACAACATTGAGAGCTTCTACAATATCTCTTTCACGATTAACAAGGGCTTCCACTTCCTCGTCGTAAAAACAGATTTCAAAGTCCTTACCTGACAAGTTGAAAGTTCTTTCTGCGGTAATCAGGAGTCTTCTCAGCAGTAACTCAACATCTACTTCATTCTGGTTCGGCTCAATTTCTATAATTCCAACTCCCCCGCCTATTCTTTCTGTTACAAGTAAGGATTCTAAAGTTTCAGCAATAACATAGCTGAAATTAACCAGTTCGTTTTTGTCTTGGTAATCAAAAAGATAAAAAGCAAAGCGATTCTCGCGCGTATGAAACAAAAGCCGATTATCAGTACAATGCTGACTAAGAGCCTCCGCTGCTTTTTTAATCAGATTCTGCGTATACTGGAACCCGTAATTGACTGTTAGTAACTGAACCATACTCAAGTCAATACCAATGAGTGCTTTTTTCGAATTCTTCTTTAGTTTGGTATCATTTTCAAGTAATGACACCAAATAGTCACGATTGTACAACCCGGTCCATCTATCGTGCTCACTTATGTATTTGCGTTCCATCTCTATTTGCTTTCTTTCCGAGATATCCTGGATAATACATATATGATTCAGTATGTTTCTACCTATGGGAGAAAGGGCTGCAACAATCATAGATACCCAAACTACCGATCCATCGGGCTTAATAAATCGTTTTTCCATGGAATAGTTCTTAATTTCACCAGCTTGTAGTTTTCTGAAGTTCTCTATATCTTCTTGCACATCGTCAGGATGGGTAATCTTTGCCCATCCTAAATTGACGAGCTCTTCTTTTGTTCTGCCGGTAATCTGCTCAAAACCTGGGTTAATTCTTACCATAGTTTCATCAGGACTTTGCGGATCACAGTTATATGAGATAGCTACACCCACAGGAGCTTGATCGAAAAGCATATCAAAGGAAAGCGTCTGTTCATCCAGTTGCTTCTTCAGGGCTTGCTCAGCCCGTATTAGGGCAATATGAACCTCAATCCTGGCCTTCAACGAATACATTTGAATTGGTTTACGGATATAGTCTATAGCTCCCATCTTTAAGCCCTTGATTTCATTGTCCAATTCATTATAATTGGTCAATATTATAGTGCGCAGCTCCCTATACCTTTCGTTCTCTTTTAATAATTCAAGAACTTGAAATCCATCCATATTAGGCATGTTTAGATCAAGAATGAGAATATTAATCCCCTCATGCTCCTCAAGCACACGCATAGCTTCCACGCCGTCACAAGCAGTCAAAACGGTATATTCGCTGAGCATATTTTTAATGATGAATCGGTCAGTTGCTGAGTCTTCTACAACCAAAATCTTTATCTGCATGTTCAACCCTCCTTTGGCTCCCACTCACTGGGGGTCTCCTTTACTATTAACTCTAATTCTTCCAGCAGCACCTTTAATAATTTAGAAAAAGTTTCGTGCAATGGTACTATTTCGTTTTCGTTTTCTTCAATAAGTGCTTTCTGTAACGAAACAGCTACATCGTGGAGTGTTCTGGCGCCGATGCTTCCCGAACTGCTTTTTATTTTATGTACTATCTGTGCAGCCTCGGCGTATTTTCTTTCCCTAACCGCAATTGCAAGCTTCTCCGAAGTATTCTCATTCTCATGGTAGTATTCGGCCAGTACCTGATGATACAGCTCTGCATTGCCGCCCATATTCTCCAGGCCCTGCTGACGGTCAAGAACAGCGGTATCTTTACCGGTTTTAGGTTCATTTTCGAGGATAATCTCTTTAATGGTTTGTAAAAAGTGATCAGGATTAAAGGGCTTGCTTATATAATGGTATATACCGCTTTGCTCACATTTTTCTCGGACACCCTGAATGACATCAGCTGTCATAGCAACGATAGGGACTTCACTTGACAGCTCTCGAATTTTTTTCGCTGCTTCATAGCCGTTCATGTTCGGCATGTGTAAATCCATTAATACCAAATCGATACGGTCCCTATACTTTTGATACTTCTCTACAGCTTCCTGGCCATCGTTGGCAATTATAGATTCTATACCCAGTTGTTCTAAAAGTGACTTGGCAATCAGCTGGTTGGTTTTGTTATCTTCTGCAAGCAAAACATGATAGGTCCCTTCCAATTTTGTCAGACCGGCTTCTCCACTTTCCGAAGGCTGGGAACCGGAAACTGCTTTCAAATTGAAAATGTCCAGAATCCCGTTGAGTAATATTGAGGGTATGATAGGCTTTCCGATGCCCATATCAATCCCATGCTCATTGAGTTCATCGAATAAATCCTCTCGCATCATGGGCAAAAGCACTATGATCTTAGGCAGCTTAACAATTTGATTGTTGTTACGTATAGCCTCGATAAACCTGAAACCACCTTCAGCCGGAGTATCGTAATCAATAATAAACAAGTCGAAGGGCTTGGCAAATTTTCCGTTTGCGGCTTCAAGCATGCTGAGGGCACTGGCCTCTGAGCTGGTAAGCTCGCAGTGCATTCCAAAACTGGCCAGATAACTTTCAATTAAGTTCATATTGGAACCTGATTTTTCCAAAACCAAAGTTTTTATATCCCTGAAATGATTAGCTGCCAAGGCTCTTTTATATACATCCTCCTTCTCCTTATCTACTTTAAGCGATAATCTAATGATAAAGGTGGAGCCTTCTCCCGGGGTGCTGAACACTTGTATTTCTCCGCCCATCATGTCTACTAGGTTTTTAACAATAGACAGCCCTAAGCCAGAGCCCCCGAAACGGCGATTAATGCTGCTATCACCTTGCTCAAAAGGCAAAAAGAGCCTATTTACCTGTTCTCCTGTCATTCCTATACCAGTATCCTTAATGGTAAATGAGATATGGTACTTGTCATTCTCCTTGGCCATTAAACGAACATCCAACGACACTTCACCAGTGCTGGTGAATTTGGCGGCATTGTTCAGGACATTTATTAAGACCTGTTCAATCCGCTTAGAATCACCAAAAAACCAATTGGGTACAAGAGGGTCCTTTGTCAATCGAAAACCGATTCCCTGTTCATCTATTTTATACGAAACAATATTGACTACATCTTGAATCACCTGATCCATGCTGAAAGACGTTATTTCCAGTTCAACTTTTCCCGCTTCAATTTTCGAGAAATCGAGGATATCGTTTATAATGCTCAGCATTATATTGGCTGCTTGTATGATCCGGTCAGTATACATACGCTGCGTCAAGGACATCTCGGTCTTTTTTAACAAGTATGACATGCCTGTTATAGCATTCAGGGGGGTCCGTATCTCGTGGGACATCCTGGCCATAAAACTTGATTTGAATTCATTTGCTTCCTCAGCTTCTTGTTTTGCTTTTTCCAAATCAAGCTGGATTCGTTTTCTTTGCTGGATTTCTTTTCGCAACCGTGCAATCCAGAAAAGAGATACAAACAGAACTACGGCGATAAGAGTCCCAACCATAAACAGAATACGAATAATAGGTCCGTAGTCTATGTCGGTATCCAAGTCGATCCACTTGTTGTTGATGGCCAGCTTTTCGCTCTCGGTGATCGAGTCCATTGCTTTATTAAAGATGCTTACCAGTTCAGGCCAGTCTTTGCGCACAGCAAAATATAGGGCTTGTTGCTTTTCAGCCTCAAAGGGAACAGTTCTGAGATTGGTCAAACCGTTTGAACGGATGAGGTAATTGGTGGTGGCAAGGTTACCAATGAAAGCTTTTTCTGCACCCGTGGCTACAGCGGCCAGCGCCGCTTCCACAGATTCATAAAGACTGAGATTTATATTGGGGTAAGACAATAAGTAGCTGTGATGCGAACTATTGCGCTGCACAGCTACAGTAAATCCCTCCAAATCATCTAGGCCCAATACCTGGGTATCTGTATCACGGGTTACGATTACTCTTTTGTAGTAGTAATAAGGTTCGGAAAAAAGAAAGTGTTGTTCTCTTTCCTTGGTTTTTCCAATAGCAGATAGTACATCAATTTCTCCTTTTAACGCCATATCATAGGCTTCTGGCCAGGATAAGCCTTTAACAACTTCAAACTGCAAACCGGTTTTTTTACTAATCAAAGTAAGGTAATCGGCAACGATTCCCTTGTATTCACCATCTTCATCAATAAATTCAAAGGGCACAAAACCAGGATCAATACCAAGTCGAATCACAGGATGATCTTCCATGAAGGCAAGCTCATCCTCTGTCCAAATGACTTCTTCGGCGGAAAAGCATGGTACTGCACTAGTTGTTAATACGATTATTATTGCAAAAATAATTGAATTAACAACGACGCACTTGGCTATCGCGCTGATCGGCGAATGTGGTTCACAACGCCCTTTTTTCTTCTTACTTAGCAAATCCATGACCACACCTCTCTCTTGTTTTGCCGCTCCTATCCAACCATTCCTCTGTTAAGCAGAGCTACCTATGGTGTGTCCAGTGGTCATTTATTACAGATTCCATGTTTCGTTAAGCTATAAAAAAACACCGGGGCACCTATTGCTCCAGTGTTAAATACTGTTTAGTACTTTGGCCAGCTTACAATCCATAGTTTATACACCTCAGCCCCAAGGTTTTGTAGCCTCACCTTTTAGTACCTTCACATATATCCCTCAGTGATTAAAACTCTAAATATTAAAATTATTGGGAGTTTACGACACTTTTCATCATGTTACCAGAAGTTTCTATTTATAGTCAAGTTGGAAGAATCACAGGAATACTAGAGGCACCCGGGTTACAGCTTTTCTTACCATTGGCTATGGTCTACAACAACATGCCTTACCAACAAAAAAGAGGGCCTGATGCCCTCTTTTTACACGGCTGGATTTTGTCCCTTTTTTCCCGTGCCCTTCCGGTTGTATTCTACTATATTCAAGCTGGAGTTAAGTGATACCTAATAATCTTATCAGCGCAGCTTAGCCCCCAATTTTTGCTGAAGCTCTTTTACTATATTATCTATTGCCTCCTTAACCTGACTGTCAGTAAGGGTTCCTTCATCTGATCGGAAAGTCAAGCGGAAAGCTATACTCTTAACATCTTTCGGCAGTTGGCCACCGGTAAACAGATCGAATATTACTACTTGCCGCAAAAGTGGTTCCCCAGCTATGCGAATAGTATCAATGGCATCAGAAGCGGCAGTATTCACGGGCAGCAGCACAGCTATGTCCCGCTCTACCGCTGGGAACCGTCCAATAGACTCCGTCATAGCTTTGGGAACAGCATGTCTATAGAGCTTTTCTACCTCCAGTTCGGTAAGCACTACCCGATCTTTAATATCAAAGTTGGCCAGTACCTGAGGATGGACCTCGCCAATTATTCCTACTTCATCTTCATCACACTTAATAATGGCGGTGCGTCCTGGATGGAAACCGGGAGCAGCCGCAGCCTCAAACCTTCCATTTTTCACTCCGATCTGACGGAATAAATCTTCCACCAAACCTTTTAGGTAATAAAAATCCAACTCATAAGATGGTACTTTCCAACTGATATCACTGCGTCCGGACACTGCAGCTCCTAGTTTTAAAATCTCACTGGGCAGCTTTCCTTCACCGGGAATAAAAACTGATCCCATTTCAAAGAAAGCTGGGTTCTGATTGCGCCGGGCTAAATTGCGGCTGATATTCATAAGCAGCCCGGGCATCAGCAATGTGCGCATAACCCCCTGCTCCTCTGATAGAGGATTGGCTATCACCACCGCATTACGGCGAAAGTCTTCCGGCGGCAGCATTATACGATCAAACATATCCCGGTTTATAAAGCTATAATTAATTACTTCCCGCAGATTAGCAGCCATGGTATTGCGAATACGAGCTTGGAACTGTTGATAGGGTGTTAAGCCTCCCCTGGAGGCTTCTGCCGGTAGTTGCGATGGGATCGCATTATAACCGTGCAATCTGGCTACTTCCTCTATTAAATCCACCTCTAACTGCAAATCGGGCCGGTAAGTTGGGACGGTAACATCCAGGCTATCTTTGGCTGTATCAAATTCAACTTTGAATGACAATCTTCTTAAATACTCTATTACCTCATCAGCAGTCAATTGGGTTCCCAGTAATTCATTAACCCGCTGCGGCCTTAATCTAATAGTAAGAGGAGGTTGAGGCTGAGGGTAAACATCACAAATACCGGACACCACTTCACCGCCGGCTAGCTCTTGAATCAGCTGGGCTGCCCTATTAATGGCAAAAATCACTCCGTTGATATCCACTCCCTTTTCAAACCGCATGGAGGAGTCACTGCGCAGAGCTAATTTTTGCGATGTGCGGCGGGTGTTTACCGAATCGAAATTGGCCGATTCCAGCAACACAGTGGTGGTGTTATCGTTGATTTCCGTATTCTGTCCTCCCATAACACCGGCCAGAGCTACAGGTTTTTCACCATCGGTTATTAGCAGCATGCTTTCTTCCAAAGCCCGTTCCACGTCATCCAAGGTGGTGAATTTTTCCCCGCTGTATGCCCGGCGAACTACAATGCGTTTTTCATTAGAAAGCAGATTATAATCAAAAGCATGCAGGGGCTGATTGGTTTCCAGCATTACATAGTTAGTGACATCAACTACATTGTTTATCGGTCTGATTCCTGAATGAATCAAGGCCTCCTGCATCCAGGCGGGGGAAGGGCCAATTTTCACATTTTTGACAACTCGGGCTGCATAACGGCGGCACAAGTCAGGGTCTTTGATTTCTACTTGAATATAGCTGTTAATGTCCTCTGAGTTTTCCTGTATCTTTATTTCCGGAAGGTTGACCTGGTTACCGGTCAAAGCGGCCACCTCGCGAGCCAAGTTGATAATCCCCAGGCAATCACCCCGGTTAGGAGTCAAATCTAATTCCAGGACCTGATCTCCCTCCACATCATCGATACTTTCCACCGCAATTCCAGCCATAGTCAGAGCTTCTGCCAGTTCTTCGGCAGACCATGAATAATTGATATATTTCTTCAACCAGTTAGTGGATACTCCCATGCTCTCACCTCCTAAAACTGTTTCAAAAAGCGCTGATCATTATCGAAGAATAAGCGCAGGTCGTTTACACCGTATTTGAGCATGGCTATGCGTTCAATTCCCATACCAAAAGCGAAACCAGATACTTTTTCCGGATCATAGCCGCCGTACTTCAATACATGGGGATGCACCATTCCAGCCCCCAAAATCTCGAGCCAACCGGTATAAGAACACACCCGGCAGCCTTCTCCCCCGCATATAACACAGGAAATGTCCATTTCAGCGCTGGGCTCTGTAAACGGGAAGAAACTGGGGCGATAACGCACCTTGACTTGCTCCCCAAAAATACTATGGGCAAAGGACATCAGTACTGCCTTAAGGTGAGCAAAGGTAATGTTAGTATCTACCAGCAGACCTTCTATCTGCTGAAACATGGGGGAATGGGTAGCATCGTCGTCTTTGCGGTATACTTTTCCCGGCACTATAATCTTTACAGGCAGCTTTGGTGCCATAGCCTCCATAGTTCTAACCTGCACCGGTGAGGTATGGGTACGCAGCAATACATCCTCGTCTATGTAGAAGGAATCCTGCATATCCCTGGCGGGATGATCTTTCGGAACATTAAGAGCTTCGAAGTTGTAATAATCCAACTCTACTTCAGGTCCTTCTGCCACCGAATATCCCATGCCTATAAAGATCTCCTGAATTTCTTCGCTAATCTGGGTAAGGGGATGCTTGCCCCCTCTCATCATAGGAATACCCGGCAGGGTTACATCAATGGTTTCTGCCTGCAGCCGCTCATCCAGAGCCCGTTTTTGCAGTTCCTCATTCCTTTGCTGCAGCATGTTTTCCACACGTTCTTTCACTTCATTGGCTACTCGGCCTACCTCGGCACGCTGATCAGCTGAAAGATCCTTGAGTCCTCTCAGCAGCTGGGTTAATTCCCCTTTACGTCCCAGCAGTTTGACCCGTAAATCATTTAGCTCACCAATCTGATCAAGTTCTTTTATCTGTTGCAGGGCTTTTTGTTCCAATTCACTTAACTTTTCTAACATACTACTCACTCCCAACAGAAAATAAAAAACTTTCGTCCAAGGGACGAAAGTATATTTCGCGGTACCACCCTAGTTAGCCTAAAAGCATAGCTTTTAGACTCACTCATCTCCGATAACGGCGGTCACCGGTAAAACCTACTCCGAGTTCAGTTCACAGCTCCCAGGTGAATTCACCTGATCCTATCCCTAGCTGTACTTCCAGTCGCGATACAGCCTCCCTGTAGGGACTCCTATCAGGCTACTTGTCCTGTTCATCACTTTTATAATATAAGACCTATTGAGTGATCATCATCTTATATAACAAATAATATATGATGCAACCGGAACTCTCAAATAGCTGCCACATGGTTTGTGCTGTGTCCACGCTAACGTCCACCCTTCCACCGTAAATGTTTGGGGTCGGAACCAAAACCATTATATCATACCGGTAAATTCACCATCAAATACGAGCTGCCCGCTGGCGGCGAGCCTCTGCCATGATTATAGCACAGGAAACAGCCGCATTCAAAGAATCCACGGTGGGATTTATCGGAATAACCACTTGCTGCACCGACTGGCTCAGCCATACTTCATCCAATCCATGAGCTTCGCTGCCAATTGCGCAGATTACTGCTCCTTGCCAGTCAGCCTCATAAATAGTGGTATTAGTATTAGGGGTGGCAGCAATCATCCGGTAACCTCTGCTGAACAATCCGTTTATCAAGTTGCGATCCGCATTGAATATGGGTACGTGCAGAATACCTCCCATAGTGGACCTGACCACTTTAGGGCTAAAAGGGTCGGCACATCCAGCAGTCAGCAAAATGCCATCTATGTCCATAGCCCAGGCAGTACGAATGATAGTCCCCAGATTGCCGGGATCAGATATGCGATCCAGGAGCAGCAGCAGAGAAGAGGGCTTGCTTAAAACCTCCTGCTGGTATTGAGGAATGCGAACTACTGCCACAACACCCTGGGGATGTTCTGTATCAGCCATCGCCTTAATAATTGCTGTGGTTACCTGGTAAGACTCAATTTTCAAATCCCCTAATTCCTGGGGAGGTTGATGATCCTCATCTACAAAGACCCGTACAATCAGTTCAGGAGTTTTTAGAACCTCGCGCAGCATTCGTTCTCCTTCAATCAGGAAAGTTCCGGTTAGCTGGCGGTGTTTTTTTTGTTTAAGCTTGATAGTTTCTTTTACCAGAGTATTGTCCCGGGAAGTCAGACGTAACATTTTTACCCCTGTTGCAAAAAAGTATGGCTTGCAGCCATACTTTTTATATTTTTATCTTGATCTAGCTATTTTTCTTGGCCAGTTCAGCCAGTTCCGAGAACCCCTTGGGGTCGCTTACAGCCAGTTCAGCTAGTATTTTGCGGTTTATATCTACACCAGCATTCTTTAATCCGTGGATCATTCTGCTGTAGGTAGTTCCATTGTCGCGGGCTGCGGCATTTATGCGTGCAATCCATAACTTACGGAAATCACGCTTCTTTAGCTTACGGTGGATGTACGCATATTGTCCGGACTTCATAACCTGCTCATTGGCTACCCGGTACAGTTTAGATTTACTGCCATAATAACCTTTGGCAGCTTTTAGAATCTTTTTATGTCTACGATGGGTGGTTACCCCACGTTTTACCCTTGGCATGTCGTTAACCTCCTACTTTACGGAATAAGCTTGGATATTCTTTTAGTTTCAGCAGCACTAACCAGGCCAGGTTTACGCAGTGCCCTTTTGCGTTTGGGGGTTTTGTGTCCTAACAGATGACTGGCATATGCCTTGGAACGCTTTATTTTTCCTGATCCGGTTTTCTTAAATCTCTTAGCTGCACCTCTATGTGTTTTGGTCTTAGGCATCAGCCTTCCTCCTTCGTTGGTTCAATTTTAGGTATTAGGATTGTCACCATATTCCGTCCCTCAACCTTTGGAGGCTTTTCTACCGCAGAAACGTCGGAGAGTTCTTCCACCATTCGCAGAGACAATTTCTCTCCCAGTTCCGGATGAGTAATCTCCCGACCCCGAAACATGATAGTCACTTTAACTTTATCACCGGAAATGAGGAACTTACGGGCATTACGTGCCTTAACCAGGAAATCATGTTCATCTATGTTAGGACGAAGTTTGACTTCCTTGATAGAAATCACCTTTTGTTTCTTGCGGGCTTCTTTTTCACGTTTACTCTGTTCAAACTTGAACTTACCATAATCCATTAAGCGGCAAACCGGAGGTTTGGCAGAAGGCGCAACCTCCACTAAATCCAATCCTTTTTCCTCAGCGATTTCTAATGCCTGGTTAATGGGGACGATACCCAATTGTTCTCCATCCTCACTAACTAACCGGACTTCTCGGGTGCGGATTTCCTCATTGACTCTCCAATCCTTGCTGATAAGAAGTTCACCTCCATAATAAAATAAGCGAGCACCAAGCTCGCTTCACACGCGTAATTCTGTAACACAGAAATGCGCTGGTATTATACCATATACCTTACGAACCGTGGTTGTAAGGTGAGAAGCCAAGCTTCTGCTTAAATCCATACAGGAGTATATCATACCATTATTTATCTTGCAAGCATTTGCTTAAGCCAAGTACGAAAAAAGGCATCTCTGTCACCTGTGCCCTTGTGTCCTGGTAACATGGCTGGAAACTGTCAGTTAATCATAAGTTTTTTCCTTTATCTCTTCCGTTATCCTGGTAATAAAATCGGTTAGGGGCGCAGCTCCCAGATCTCCCTGTTTGCGGTGACGTACCGCCACAGCTCCCTGCTCAACTTCTTTATCACCCACAATAAGCAGGTAGGGAATTTTCTGCAGTTGCCCTTCCCGAATCTTATAGCCCACCTTTTCACTACGGCTGTCCAATTCTGCCCGGATACCAGCCTCCAGTAGTTTTGCGAGGACTTGTTGAGCATACTCATGCTGGCGTTCGCTGATGGGCAATACTCTTGCCTGCACCGGGGCTAGCCAGACCGGAAATGCGCCTGCAAAGTGCTCAGTCAAAATACCAATAAACCTTTCAATGCTGCCATAAATCACCCGGTGGATCATTACGGGACGATGTTTCTCCCCATCCTCGCCTATATAAGTGATATCTAACTTCTCTGGCATCTGAAAATCCAATTGAATAGTGCCGCACTGCCAGGTACGGTCCAGGGAATCCTGGAGATGAAAGTCAATCTTTGGACCGTAGAAAGCCCCGTCGCCCTCGTTGACTTTGTATTCCATGCCCTTTTCCTGCATAGCCTGAATCAAAGCATTGGTAGCTAAATCCCAGATTTCGTCCGATCCCATAGCTTTTTCTGGTTTCGTGGACAGTTCCACATGATAGGGAAAGCCAAATAAACTGTAGAAACGGTCTACCAGATCAATAACCCCTTTGATTTCATCAATAATTTGATCCGGCAGCATGAAAATATGGGCATCATCCTGGGTAAAGGCTCTAACTCTCATCAAGCCATGCAAAACCCCGGACATTTCATGCCGGTGTACCAGTCCCAACTCACAATAGCGCAGGGGCAATTCCTTGTAGCTATGCAAAGATTGCTTGTAAGCCAGGAGCGCACCAGGACAGTTCATTGGCTTAACTGCATAATCCTCATCATCTATTTTGGTAAAATACATATTTTCCTTATAATGATCCCAGTGACCGGATCTTTCCCACAATTCCCGGTTAAGAATAACGGGGGTTTTTATCTCCTGATAGCCGGCCTTGCGATGTTCTTCCCGCCAGAAGTTTTCCAGCTCATTGCGCAAAACCATTCCCTTGGGCATAAAAATCGGGAATCCCGGGCCTTCCTCAACTATGGTAAATAAGCCTAATTCCCTGCCCAGACGACGGTGATCGCGCTTTTTGGCTTCTTCTAATTTATTAATATAGTCATCCAGCTCAGCTTTCTTGGGGAAGGAAGTAGCGTAAATTCTTTGCAGCATGGGATTCCTCTCATCCCCTCTCCAGTAAGCCCCGGCCAGATTCATCAATTTAAAAGCCTTGATTCGGCCGGTGGAAGGCAGATGGGGTCCAGCACATAGGTCGGTAAACTCACCCTGTTGGTAAATGCTGATAACTGCATCTTCGGGTAAATCCCTAATTAATTCCACTTTATAATCCTCGCCCTGCTCCTGAAAAAACTCTATAGCTTCATCCCGGGGCAGTTCCCGGCGGATTATAGGGAGGTCTTCCTTGATGATTTTATTCATCTCTGCTTCTATGGCTGCAAAGTCATCAGGCGTGAAAGTATGTGCCCCGTCAAAATCATAATAGAAGCCTTTATCGATTGCCGGACCTATAGCTAATTTGGTATCCGTCCATAGTCTCTTAATTGCCTGGGCCATCACATGGGCAGAGGAGTGTCTATAAACTGAAGCGCCCCGTGGATCCTCAAATTCCAGTAGCTCCAAAGAGCCATCCCTGTCAATAGGACAGCTCAGGTCAGTAACCTCACCATTAAACAATGCTGCTACTGCATTTTTGGCCAGCTTAGGACTGATATCCTCAGCCACCTGTAACATAGTCGTTCCCGCAGGGTACTCCCGTACACTTCCATCCTGCAAAGATATCTTCACCATATTTAAACCTCCTGCCTCCATCTAGTAAAACAGTATCATAATCCCCATTTGCACTAATCCAATAATAAACCCCAAGACCCCGCCTAGGATCTCAATAAAGCGCAATTCCGTAGATGCCACACCGCGAACCATTTCTTCCAGCTGATCTAAATCGAACTGGTTAATTTTATCTTCCACCATTTGTTTTATCTGTATCTCGGTGGTCATATAATCACGGACTGATTCAACCACCTGACCAATTATCTGCTCGGCCTCCTGCCGTACTACCTTTTCCAAAGTATCACCAACAAGCTGTATAACCCGGCCAGGAATGAATCTTGGCAGCATGCTGTCCAGCTTAACCCGCATTACTTGTGTTATAGTGGCAACTAATCTCTCTCTTACTTCCGGGGTATTGACCTGGTCTATTACCTCATCCAGTGACAGCAAGCGTTCTTCTACCAATTCTCCTACACTGGTGGCAATATCGGCTTGTCTTTTCGGCAATACTCCCTGTAATTTAAATAAACCGAAGTTAATAGGCTGCCGCGGCCAAAAGAGCAGTCTAATAGCCACTACATTGGTTATGTACCCGATTAATGCACTAATCAATGGCAATATCAGTAAAGCATACACTTGTATATCCACCAATCTAATTTTACCTAATGAATATAGCAGATTTTGATTACTCTCGCAATTATACCGGCAATTACTCCAATAATAAAAGGCTGCCTTGCGAGCAGCCTCAGCGTGTCAAAAAAGCTATCAGAAGTTGGATATTTGAGATTGCCACGCCCCTTTCAGGGGTCGCAACATTAATAGCAACCGAAGGGAGCATCAGGAGTGCCGGAACGGCCAATGACCCAAACGATGGCTTCCGGTTCTGTCATCGGCCGTTCCGGCACTACCGATGTTCACTATCGTTCACGGCTAATGTTGCGAGGAGCATAGCGACGTGGCGATCTCTTTAAATGGACTTCTTCGACAGTCTGAGGCTGCCTTGCGGGCAGCCAAACAGTCTGTTATTACCTATCAGGGTCGGGTGTTCTTGTTAAGGTGTTTAAGACAGCGCTCACATCCAGTACACATGCGAATCCTGTCTTTAAACACTTTTTTAATAGTCTCCACCGGTTCACTGCCCAGCTCCGCCGCATTATGCAGTATAATGCGGCGGGGGGAGATGGTTATCAGTATACTAATTAAGACATCGTCAAAATTGATCTCATTTAACAGCATATCATCCAGATAGTAGCTCATATAATTTTCTTCAATCTTGATACCGCTTCCGTCCCACATGTTAAACACGCCATTTTCATCCATCATTATATTAACTTCATTAATTTTAGGCACCTGAGTATCAACAAAATAACGCAACAGAGTCACAAAATCATTGTATTCCTTTTCATTTTTCAACTCTTCCATGGCCAGTTCCACAGCAAAGCGAATCTCAGTCAGGTAATCTTGCAGGCAGAAGTTTATGAAACCTTCCAAAACTAATAACTGATGTTCATGAATATAATCCAGAATACGATGGGCGATCTTATTTTTGCGGCCATAGTTCATTAACAGATTCAAGCTTTCGTTATCATTGCACCGTCTTAAGAACTTGGCCGCCTTATAGAACACAATTCGCTGTTCTTCCCCCGAGAGGCCCCGGCAGGATTTACGAATTTCCTTATTAATTAGCGGACTTTCCCATTCCAATAAAATATGCTCCGCAATCAATTCGGACATTTGGTGTTTGAAAATATACACAATGTCTTCATTACGGAAAACCTGATTATCATGGCTTCCCTGTAAGTGTATTTCATAGGCTTCCATATCACCTGACTGGTGCTGGGACACCACTGTAATTGCGTAACCCTGCTCACGGATCCATTTGAACCGCTGACTGATCATCTCAGGAAAGCTAGTACCACTGGCCGTAGTTATTCTAAAATCATAGATCATATAACGGCCTCCTACTCGTGAAAGTTAGTTTATTATATGTGAGGCCAAAATTCATTATTCAATCCATCTATTGCTTGATCTAGCGCTTTTCTTGCATTCTTCGCTGCTGCCCTTATCTATGAGCCCACTGATCGATTCTTGGGTATCTTATGCAAAAAAACAGGTAAATGCTGCTATACTTTACTTATAATTTTCATTCCTTAAAATGGTTGTATATGATTTAAAAAACAAACGAGGGAGAGGGATGGCATAAGTTGAGAAATCCAATGTTTGACATTCTGAAGGGCCTAGGTATTATCTCAGTCATATTCAGCCACGTTTACCGGGGCGGAACAGATCCTTTGGCAGTTTTTGTTCGGGAACTGGCTATGTGGTGTGTTCCCATGTTTTTCATGGTGCAGGGCTATTTCATGTATAGTCCCGCTTATCGCAGATGGCTGCAAAATTCATGGAATAAAATTAAAAAAGTGTATATACCCTATCTTTACTGGGCGGTAGCCTACGGGTTATTCTTCTATTTCACAGCCGGTAAAACCTTCGGAATCATGGATCTCATTTATGGCAAAACCGCATTGCACCTGTACTATATGTTTTACTATATAATCTTTGCCATATTCTGTCCGCTGCTGTACTTTCTTCCCAAGGTATGGCGGCGCTACATACTTTACTTCATGATCATCAGTAATATTTACTGGGTATACATGCTGGAAATCAGCAAACACTACGGCGTTCACTGGATAAGCTGGTCCGGCCCGGCACCCATCAAATGGTGGGGATTTATCGCCATCGGTATGCTCCTGGGCGAGTACAAGCAAATCGAAGCCTTTATCAAAAAGCACTACAAGGCCTTTTTCATAGGTGCCGTTGTCTTAGCTTTGATAGGGTTAATTGAACCTTTCTTGAATGGTACTGTGGGATACCTGTTTAACAAAGTGGCCATATTCCCCCTGGCTATTGGCGTAACTCTTGCTCTGGCCATTTATTATAGCTCTGAAAAGGCTATTGGCCGGGACTTCCTTAGTTATGTAGGAACCCGAACATTCGGTATTTACCTGGGACACTTCTTCTTTGTCGACATACTGCGCAATGAACTAATCCCCGGTGACCGAACCCTGGTCGCTCTGATAATTCTGGGAATATGCCTGGCCGCCAAGGAGATCAAAGATCGCGTCACCCCGCGTCTGCCCTGGAACAGAGATGCAAAAATAGCTGCCTAATGCTAAGAAAAAAGGCCGCTCCTGACTACCTTTAAGGTCAGGAGCAGCCTTCGAATTTTATTAATCTCTGCTACATAACTTCCACATTGGATGCCTGCTGTCCCTTGGGACCAGTAGTTACATCGAATTTGACTCTCTGTCCTTCACTGAGGGTCTTAAAACCCATACCCATTATAGCGGAATGATGCACGAACACATCATCTCCCTGTTCTGTTTGGATAAATCCAAAACCTTTAGTTTCATCAAACCATTTAACCGTACCGTACAAAACCATCACTCCTAAATAAATACTTCACTCATATTTTGTCCCAGTGTATATTTATCTATGAGAGTAAAACATTGGTTGCCTAGTGTGAAGAGAGATAGCTTGTGAAAACATCTTCGAAATTCTATAATTCACAAATAGCATCTGCTAACTGGTTAAGGTTACTGCAAACGAATACACGGGTACAGTATTTTTGATAAAGTATCATATCGCTATCGCCAGTTTGCCATTCGTCTTTGCTTTCCGGATTGAACCAGTAGACCTTTTTTACCCTTTTGAAGATTTTTTCCAGGATATCGTGATTACTGTCAAACCAATTATTCCTGGCATCCCCAAAGATGATAACAGTTGATTTATAAGATAATTCATGACCGTACTGATCGTAAAAAGTAGCCAATGTATTACCGTAATTGGTATAACCTGTTGAGCCAGTTACCTCTGCATTAGCCATTATCCGGGGTCTTAATTCTTCATAAGATGCCTCCTTTACCAAAGTGGTGATTTCATCAACCTTTTCGATAAAAGCAAAGCTCCGGACTTCTCGAAAAAACTTTTCTAACATATGAACTATTGCCAAGGAAAAGAAACTAAAGTATAAACAGGAGCGTGATACATCACATAACGCAAAAATCACAGGTTTTTCACGATACTTTTTCTTAACCCTAATGTCTATGGGTATACCACCAGTTTTCAGACTTGTTCTTATGGTTTGACGATAATCCATTTGTCCTCTTTGATGACGCTTTTTCTTAATAACAATTTTGGAGGAGATTTTTTTAGCCAATAAGGGGATAAGACTCTCCATCATATAAATGTCATCTAATGGTGTAAGATATGTCGCATCATAAAAATCCAAAGATAATAAATCTTTTTTCTTTTCTTTACAATGTGCAGATGCCCGTTTGTTGGTGGGGTCTTTTGTTACCATCCCGCGAGACTGGAGAAAGGCGCTATGCTGGTTCATATTCATAGTTAATGAATTCTCAAGATGTTTTTCCTCGGCTCCATCAATAAGATTATCTATAATTATCCTATTGTAAAAATGCTTGGCATAAATCTCATTGAAAATATCTATAAAATTTTGCTCTTTTAGCAATGTACAAGCTAATGCGCTATAGAAGCTGCGTTCATCACTCCAATTAATAGACAAAAGGGCTTTGTAACAGTCTTCAGCTTCTGATGGAGATATAATTAATCCAGCATAACGCAAATCAGTAATAAACTCTTGTAATTTACCAGTAACTGTTTTCGACATGTTCTTTCCCTGCTTACTGATTTATCAAGGTTTTCTTCACAAGTTCAATATCTTCTTTATGTTTTAACAATACATTTAAGGTTTTAATTAGTGAGTTATTATCAAGCTCTTCTATCCCCAGATTAATTAAAGAAAAAGCCCAATCAATACTCTCGGCAATACTGGGCTGTTTTTTTAACTTCATTTTTCTAATATTCGTAATAGACTCAATTAATTGAAATGCTAGTTTCTCATTTAAACTGGGAACTTTTAATTCAAGTATGCTTTTTTCTACTTCCGGGTTGGGAAAATCCAAGTATAAATACAAGCATCTTCTCTTTAAGGATTCTGACAGCTCACGAGTGGCATTGGAAGTTAAGAATACTATAGGAATATGATGCGCCTTAATTGTCCCAAATTCAGGAACAGTAACCTGATATTCAGATAACAATTCAAGTAACATTGCTTCGAATTCAAAGTCCACTTTGTCTATTTCATCAATGAGAAGGCATGTTGGTTCATTATTTGTAATAGATTGCAGTAATGGTCTGCTTAATAAATACTCATCAGAGAAAATTTGTTTCTCAATTTCAGCTACATCTAAATTTTGGTGGGCCACCGCCTGAATATGAAGTAATTGTTTCTTATAATTCCACTCATATAAAGCTCTGGTTTCATCTATACCTTCATAACACTGCAATCTGATTAGAGGCAGATTGTTACTTAAGGCAAAAGCTTGAGCTATAGAGGTTTTTCCTACTCCAGGCGGTCCTTCGACCAATATGGGTTTATTAAGCTTGCGGGCCAAGTAAATTACTGTAGCTGGTTGTTCATCACAGAGGTAACCAGCTTCATACATCTTTCGCTGAATAAACTCTATAGTCTCCAAGCTCCCCACTCCCTTTTCAAAAACCATTATCTATTTGTCTTAATAGATCTTTCAACCATTCTGCCCGTGCTTCCTGAGTTTTTATTCCGTAACTTAATACACTGATCCGGTATGGGTTTATTCCTTTCTTGATCATGCTCTGTTTGGCCATATTAAGATCTTCGATGGTCTTTTCCACCACATCCAATTGGTGCTGGATTTTATTAATGGCATCTGTTTTGTTCAAGTATTGAAAATAGCTGCACCTGATAATAAAAGCATCTTTTCTGAAAAACTCATATCTAAAAGAGCTTTCTTCGCCATCATAACTTAAAAGCCAATCCATAAATACATCTTTTCCCTCTGGGGTTATGGAATAAATATGACGACTGGGAGCACCTTCCTGATGCTCGATAACCTTTTCAATTAAACCTTCCTGGTTAAGTTTCTTTAATACAGGGTACAGTTGGCCATCATTAATACCGAAATCTTTGAATATTTTTTTAAGGAAATTAGATTTTAATTCATAGCCATGGAAGGGACGTTCCATCAAAGCCCCTAGAATTAGATATTTTACCATCATTATTTCTCCATCAATATTAGTTACCGCTTATCCTATCATTGAGGTAATACTCCCCTGCTTTATTAAGCAAATATAACTTACTCTTAAGGTATATTATTTGTAATTCATATGTCAATTAAAAAATGTAAACACCAAACAACCGCATATTTCTGCTGAGACCCTTTCACACTCCTGGTTCCTTTAAAAGTGCAATTTAGATCCCGTTAAAATAGATAAAGCCTGATTTCTCAGGCTTAAAAACCAGAATATGCGGTTGGAGCATATAAATCGAACTTAAGATTTTAGCTTGGTCAGCGTTCCTTTATCCGAACATACTAAGCAAGAATCCTGCGGCAACTGCTGATCCTATTACCCCTGCCACATTAGGTCCCATGGCATGCATCAAGAGGAAGTTGCCTGGGTTAGCCTTCTGGCCTTCAATCTGTGATACACGGGCAGCCATGGGGACAGCCGATACTCCAGCTGAACCTATGAGAGGATTAACCTTACCACCAGTAACAAAACACATCAGCTTGCCCAGCAACACTCCTCCTGCGGTACTGAACATAAAGGCCAGCAATCCCAGAGCTACAATTTTAAGGGTTTCAGGCCGTAAAAATGTTTCCGCTACAGCAGTAGCTCCCACCGTGGTGGCCAGGAAGATGGTGACGATATTTATCAAGGCATTCTGGGCCGTATGGCTCAGTCTTTCTACAACCCCCGATTCCCGGAAAAGATTACCCAGCATTAGCATACCGATAAGAGGTGCTACTGAGGGCAGCAGCAGGCAAACTACTATGGTGACAATAACCGGGAATACAATTTTCTCTAGTTTGGTTACTTCCCTCAGTTGAGTCATTTCAATTTTTCTCTCTTTTTCGGTAGTAAGTAATCGCATAATGGGCGGTTGAATCATGGGAATCAATGCCATATATGAATATGCTGCAATAGCAATAGCAGGGAGTAATTCGGGAGCTAGCTTGCTGGTCAGGAAGATAGCAGTTGGACCATCAGCCCCTCCAATAATGCCAATAGAAGCTGCTTCCTTGGGATCGAATCCTAAAAGAAGGGCCACGATAAAGGCAACGTATATACCCAGCTGGGCTGCTGCCCCCAAAAATAGGCTGGAAGGTCTGGCAATCAGAGGGCCGAAATCGGTCATGGCTCCAATACCTAAAAATATCAGGGACGGATAAATACCCAATTTAACTCCTTGATAGAGATAATACAGGAGTCCTCCAGCTTCCTTACCTGACGGAGGAGCCATAAGATTTGCCATAGGCAGATTAGCCAGGAGTACCCCAAAAGCGATGGGCAATAACAGTAAAGGTTCATACTTTTTCACAATAGCCAGGTAAATAAGTATACCTGCTATACCAATCATCACTGCTTGCTGCCAGCTCATAGAGGCAAATCCAGAACTATTCCATAAATTTAATATGACTTCAGCTATAGACATTATTATCCCCCCTACTCAAGCGTAAGAAGGATGTCACCTGTTGATACAGACGCTCCTTTGGTTACCATAATCTCAGAGATTACTCCATCTCTCGAAGCGATGATTTCGCTTTCCATTTTCATGGCTTCCAGAATAAATAAAACATCGCCCTGTTTCACTTCAATACCCGGCTGAACAGTTACCGCAACAATGGTCCCTGGCATAGGAGCTCTAAGGGGTTCACCGGATACATTAGCATGAGGTTTAGCGGTATCTGCTGTTTTCGTTTCTTCTACTGCAGAAGATGTTGGAAAATCCTTTTGTACAGGAACAGCAGCAGCTTGGGTAGTCTTGACAATACTGGCTTGTCCTTTTTCCACCTCAACTTCGTAACTTTTATCATTTATGGTAACAATGTACTTCATCCCCGCTCCCCCTTATAAACTTGAGTCAATAGCTTTTATAGTCTTGAACTGCAACTGTGATAAAGGAATCTCACTCTCATCGCTGACGATAGCCATGATCATGGCAGCTGTTTTTTCATCAACTCCAATTAGCTTTAATTCCCCTGTTGACCATTCCCCATCAGGTTCTCCAAGGATATAGGGAACAGTTCCCCCGGCTCCTTGTGTTTCACTGCCAGTATTCCTGCCCGGTAAAGCATCTCCGTCCGTCTCACGACCATCTTTAACTATAAATGCCAGGACCCTCGAAAGAATAGTTATAAAAAAGCTCAGTAGAATGAGCACCGCAAATACCACTGCTATACCTAACAGGGATACCCACAAGCTGTCAATGAATGTCATGAGCATCCTCCTTTAGAGTTTTCTAATGGTGTAACTAACCTTTACAACAGAACTCTCTTCTCTATTCTTTAGGAATTGTTCAGCAATCTGGGGAAAGGCTATATAGGACAATACATCCTCATCGCTTTTGGCCAGACTGCCGATTTCCTGCTTGGCTTTTTCAAATTGAGGTTCCAGGGTATCCGCAAACCTGCCCGTAAAAGGTTGTTCTTCGCCCAGAACCTTTTTCACCAGTTCGGCATCCAGTTCTCCAGGAGGCCTGCCATATTCACCTTTCAAGTAAGCCTTGAGTTCTTTGGACAAGCTTTTATAGCGTTCACCCATCAGCACATTGGTAGTAGCCTGAACCCCTACGATCTGGCTCATAGGGGTTACCAGAGGAGGATAGCCCAGTTCTTTTCTGACCACTGGGATTTCCCGCAGCACTTCCGGCAGTTTATCCAGGGCATTATACTGTTTTAACTGAGCGATAAGATTGGAAAGCATCCCCCCGGGCACCTGGTAGATAAGAGCGTTGGTATCCGATCCCAGCACATAAGGTTCCAGTTCACCGGATTGAATAAACCTTTCTTTGACAGGCAGGAAAAAGTCGTTGATTTCTTTAAGAACTTCTTGTTTGAGACCAGTGTCATAGCCCGCTTGCGTTAAGGCGTAATGCAATGATTCAGTAGGTGGCTGGGAAGTCCCGCCGGCGAATGCGGAAATAGCACAATCAATCCCATCACAGCCAGCTTCAACAGCTTTATAATATGTAATCGGACCCAAACCAGTAGTAGAATGGGTATGGAGAAAAACCGGTATCTTTACAGATGCCTTAAGAGCAGTTATCAGGTCATAGGCTTCCTGGGGGCCAAGTATGCCCGACATATCCTTTATACAAATAGAGTGCACATTCATGGCTTCCAGTTGCTTGCCTAACTTTACATAGTTTTCGATGTTGTGAATGGGGCTGATGGTATAACAAATAGCTCCCTGAGCATGGCCGCCGCTTTTTAAGGTTTGATCAACTGCAACTTCTATATTACGGAAGTCATTAAGAGCATCAAATATTCTGATAATGTCGATTCCATTATGGATTGAATGCTCTACGAACTTGCGCACCACATCATCAGGGTAATGCCTATATCCCAGTAAATTTTGACCTCTTAACAACATCTGCAGCTTGGTGTGCTTCATTTTAGCTTTAATTCTTCTGAGCCTTTCCCAAGGATCTTCATTAAGATATCGCAGACAGGAATCAAAGGTAGCTCCGCCCCAGCATTCCACGGAATAGTACCCGGCATTATCAATCTTTTCAAGGATCGCTTCAAAATCGCTAAAAGGCATTCTAGTTGCTATAAGCGATTGGTTGGCATCTCTCAAGACAGTTTCCGTAATATTTATTTTCATCAATTCACTCCTTCCAGCGCATTAATATATTCTTATTGAATGTGCTTATTAAGCGTGCATTATAGCTAAAAGAATGCCAGATAACTACCGTAGAGGTATTTGAATCTAAACTTTCCACGTCTTTACAAAAAAAACCTGCCAAAATTCTTGTATACACGATACAATGGCTGATGCAACCTGCTATACCAGCATTTCTTAGAAAAATAGCGGGGTTTGAAAACCCCGCTAAAATTGGTCTTTTATGGTGGGCCGTATAAGATTCGAACTTATGACTTCTTCCGCGTCAAGGAAGCACTCTCCCACTGAGTTAACGGCCCTTAAGCACTTATGATTATAACTTGTAAATTAACGAAAATCAACACCTCCTCCCGGTCAGAGGGGAGAAGTATTATCAAAAGCGAAGCAACAAAAGCCTCCAAAGGATTCGCTTCAGGGGCAATGGCATAGGATACTTGTTATCCCTCAAAAAATGCTCAGTTGACAATTGCTGCTGCTTCAGCACGGCTGGCTGCATGGTGCGGCCGGAACGTACTAGCCGGACAACCGGCAGATATTCTATGGGCAGCAGCACGGGCAACGTATTCCCTAGACCAGGAAGAAATAACATACGTATCGGCCTACCGCTTAAGGCTTAATATAATCCTTCACCTCTTCTCTCATTAAACTGATATTCTAATGATTACATGGCCGAAAAATTACTCTTGATAGGATTATATTTAAATGGGATAATATACCAGGCTGGACGTCTTATTCCTTCACAGCAGGAGGCTTCAAGTAAGGCAATGAAGCCATTTCTAGCGATCAACAAAAGGAAACGACTTCTATATCGTAATAATTTCAGGTGTGTTACCATAACTGTATAACCACATATTAAATTTATATTAATTTATATTAAGGAAAGGAGAGCAATATTTTGATGCGGAAAACAAGCATAATACTTAGTCTCATCCTGGTCATGATCCTGGCAACCCCAGCTTTTGCCTCCGTAACTCTGGACATAAACGGGAGGGCATATGAGCCCTCCAGTGAAATCTACCTGGAGGATGGAGTCACTTTAGTACCACTGGATGTTATCGGTGATGTACTGGGCTGTGAAGCTGCCGTTGGGGAAGATATCAGGCTGAAGGAAAACGACAATACCCTGCAGATGGCTGTTGATAAAACCACTGCCATGGTAAATGACGCTGCTCAGACTATGCCCAAAGCTCCCCGCATAATTGAGGGCAAAATCTACGTTCCACTGCGCTTTGTACTGGAATCATCAGGGGCACAGGTTAATTGGAATGGAGAAACCCGCCAGGTATCCATCATCTACAATGAAATGCGCAACGGCATGACTGCGGAAGAAATTATGGCCAAATCATCAGCAGCTATGAATGCGGCCAACCAGTACAAAATGCTGGCTGATATGCAGAGCACCATAGGGGTTAAAGCTGATGGTCCAGAGGCCGAAGCTGTGAACATATCCATGGATATGAAAGGCACGGTGGAAGCCTGGATGCAGTTAGAGCCTGTGGCCATGTACCTGAAACAAAACATGACTATGGATATTCCCAATGCACCCATTCCTGGACTTCAGGCTGTAGAGACGCAAATGGTCATGAATCAAGATGGTTTGTTCATAACTATGCCGGATATCGGCTGGGTAAAGATGGATTTAGGCGATCTAAATATAGATGAACTGATGCAGCAGTATATGACTCAAGATCCAACTGCTGCTTTGCAGCAAATGCGGGATCTAGGTATGATAGTTTCCTTTGGTCAGGACCAGGAAAAGAACGGCAAGAAATACTGGGTTGTGCATGCCGTCATGAATGGAAATATTATGGAGAGCGATTATTTCAGCAAGTTTACCCAGCAGATGCCAGCATTAATGGAAGGAATAGACATCCAGCAGCTTCTGGAAAACTTGGATGTAGACTTGGTCTATGACACGTGGATCGATCAGGAAACCTTCTATTCTGATTACATGAATATGTCCGGTGACATGAAGTTTGACATGAATCTGCCGGCAACTGGGGAAAGTCCGGCGGGCGTTATGGAAATGGCTATGAACATTCAGGCATCCTATACCATGTCTGATTACGGCAAGGAATTCACCGTACCAGATGTGACTGGTGCCCGGAACTTTGAAGAAGTCCTGGCCGAACAGGCTGCCAAATTGCAGGAGACTCTCGAATCAGGAGAATAAAATAAGCACCCTCTACAAGGGCGGTTAGCATTAGCTAACCGCCCAAGAGTGTCAAAATAGCATAAAATTAAATTGCCACTTCTTCGGCTCGCTACATTAGTCGTGAGCGATAGTGAACATCAGTAGTGCCGGAACGGCCAATGACAAAAAGCCGTCTTGCGTGTCATCGCGAGGAGCGTTAGCGACGTGGCGATCTCTTTTATCACCTTTATCGACAGTCTGATGGCGGTTAGCATTAGCTAACCGCCCTTATTTTTCACGACATTATACCCGATAATAGTACCCCTTCCCTTAAGAAAATGGTAAAATGATGCATATTGTTATACTGGTATATTTACTAATTAACAATAAGGAGGCACAGCAAGTTGAAAAACCGTCTGGTAACCAAAATTGTTGTCTACCTGGTAAGTTTTGTTACCATAATCTTTGCAATTTTTTATGGGATCAATGTGTCAGTACAGAAAAAACTTATAAATGAGTTTGAACAGCAGTATTCTGTGAGCATTCTAAATCAAGCAGAGCTGGCTCTGGACTCAGCTTATGATCAATCCGAGGCTTTAGTACAAGCATTAGAGCATAACCCTGAAATCCTAAAAGCATTTGCCAATGGAGACCGGGAACTTCTAGGAGCATTGGTAACACCGCTTTTTGAAAGCTGGGAAAAGGAATACGATGTATCACAATTGCAGTTCATAAGTCCTGATGTTCATTCGTTTTACCGGGCTCACAAACCTGAAGAATTTGGAGACGACCTCAGTTTTCGCAAGGGTCTGTCCCGGGTTATCCAGACCAAAGAGCCATTGACGGTAGTGGAGTCAGGGGTTGCCGGATATGGATTGAGATGTATAATTCCGGTGACCGATGGTGATCGCTTCCTTGGAGCTTGTGAAGTAGGAATATCCCTTAATAAAGTGGTAGAAAGAGCTCTAGGTAATCAGAATCTTGGATACTATTCGCTGTACAGTTTAAAGGACAATCAATTCGAGAAATTATGGGGCAACGATGCCCAGGTCTCTTTGTTACCCGCTGATTTGGAAAAACTACACCAGGGGCAGTCATTTTATAGAACCAGTTCCGATGATAAATATATTTTAGTGATGGTTCCCATCAAGGATGCAGACAATCAGACTATAGCATACATACAGGGCGAATTACCACGGGACAACATTTTGCAAGCGGAAAAAACCGCTAAATTGCAAATTTTCCTTATGATGATACTAGCTTTATTAATCCTGTGCGGTTCCATTGTTATAATACTGCGGCGGGCATTACAGCACTTAAAGCCTTTGCAGGAAGCCATGAATGACGTTAGCAACGGCGATCTGACCAGGATAATAGAATTAGCTTCTCGCCAGGACGAAATTGGCCAGGTCACTTCCGATTTTTCCAAGTTACTGGACAAAATAAGAGGGGTATTTAAGGAACTGTTTACCACTACCTCCAATTTAACCAGCAATGCCACTTTTATGAATGATGTAACTACTTCATCCGTAGCCAAATTGAACCTCTCCATAAATGCCCTGCAGGAACTCAGCCAGCAACTGGATGATGTAGGAAAAAACCTGCAGCAAGCTGACCTGGGAGTTGAGCAAATTGCGGCTGCTACTCAGACGGTAGCCGAACAGGCCCAAAATATGCAGGAGTCCTATATCGCCTTGACAGAGGTCGCCCGCAGCAGCAAAGACAGTTTAAGCCAGATAGTACAGTCGATTAACAACTTGAAAGCCAGCAGTATCGACACCTTGGATAATGCTCAGGAATTAGAAGTAATATCCCGTGATATAGGAGCTATATCCAGTACTATTATGGCTGTCTCTGATCAGACTAACCTGTTGGCCTTAAATGCTGCTATCGAATCCGCCCGTGCTGGCGAACACGGCCGTGGATTTTCCGTAGTAGCTGAAGAAGTACGTAAACTAGCTGAAGAAACAGCCCAGTATGCCCAGCAAATCAGTAACCTCATAACCAATGTGCAATCACACATTACCGGTTTTGTGCAGCAGATTGAGTCAATGGCTCGGATAGTCGACGAAGGAAACCAGACCACTCTAGGTGTGGTGCAGAAGCTGGAGGAAATTGTCAACCATATTGAGACCTTGGAAAAGTCCGTCTACGATATATCCTCCGCTATGGAAGAACAGAGTGCTTCATCCCAGGAGATCTCTGCTGTGGTAAACTCGGTAACTGAAGTATCCAATGACTTGCTGGCAACCCTGAGCGATACTATGCAGCACATCCGGGAACAGGTGGATAATTTCTCAGAACTGACTCGTATAGCCGGTGAGACTAATCAAATATCCGATTCACTGCGGGCTATAATTCAGCAATACCGTCTGCCCGACGAAGCTGTGCTCACTCAAGTTAAAGACGACCATCGCAGTTTTGTACGCAAGTATGAGTTTATAGTAAAGCAAAAGCTCTATTTTGATCCCGATCAGGTTGTTGATCACCACTCCTGCCGTTTGGGCAAATGGTACGCCGGTATAACTGATGCCCAGATTAAGCAAGTATTTACTGAAGCTGCCGATGAACCTCATAAACAAATTCACAGCCTGGCTCGTCAAGCAGTAATTCTAAACAATGAAGGCCGTCATGAAGAAGCTCAGCAAATCATTGCTAAAATGCATGAAAACTCTTCTAAAATCATAGCTGCTATCGATAGGATAATAGAACATGTAAGCAAATAAATAACCGATTTATATAAAAACAATATAGGGGGCTTTGCAGCCCCCTTAATTTTCTTGGATTTAACCCCTTTATTTTCCCAGAATAGAATCACCCTCCAACTATTGGAATAAAGGATTCCCTCCTACCATACAAATATAGAAAACCATACAAGGGGGGAAGACCAGCTCCATGCCTAGAATTTTTGGCTTTTATGAGATGCAGCCCCGGGCAAAGGCCACTTTGATTGGCATACTAGCCCTGGTAATCCTAGCCAGCAGTGTCATGTATGTACAGGCTTATCACCGGTTGAAACCAGTTTACCAAGTTAAGACTGACCAAAAAGTGGTGGCTTTGACTTTTGACATCAGTTGGGGAAACCAGACACCCATGCCGGTTATAGAAATACTGAAAGAAAAGAAAGTTAAAACTACCTTCTTTTTATCAGGTCCATGGGTAAAACAAAACACCGATGTAGTTCAGCGCATCAAGCAGGACGGTCATGAAATCGGCAGTCATGGCTATCGCCACATAAACTTAAGTAATCTTAGCAAATCAGAGGTGAAGGAAGAATTAAAAAAGGCCCATGAAATTATCAAAGAGGTCGCCGGTGTAGAACCCAATCTTATCCGCACTCCCAACGGGGATTACAGCGATCAAGTTATTGAAGCTGTTCATGAAATTGATTATGAAGCTATTCAGTGGAGTGTTGATTCCTTGGATTGGATGAATCCGGGAGTAGACACTATCGTAGAAAGAGTAAGCAAACGAGTCCACCCTGGTGCAATCATACTCATGCACGCCAGCGACAGCTGCAAGCAGACTACCGAAGCCTTGCCTCAGGTCATAGATACCCTGCAAAAACAGGGTTACCAAATTGTAACCGTTTCCGAACTTTTGAAGATGGGTGAAAAAGATAACTAATTGCTGTGAAAACAGTCGTCGTTGTGTCATCTCCCTAAAGGACTACCGATGTACTCTTGCGGGTACGATAAAGGTTGCGAGGAGCGAAGCGATGTGGCGATCTCTATGCCGGTCTGCGCTAATCACGGTTTCGCAGGATGTTAGCCAGGATGCAGGAGTATTAGCCGTTCAGCGATGTTTTCATTCATCGTGGTCTGTACCACAGGTGACAATTGCTGTAAAAACAAATGAAGCCATTTAAGTTTAGGCTTAAATGGCTTCATTTATTCTTGTTCGCGTTCCTGGTAATCATCTATATGTTCCAGGCCAATATCTCGCAAAATCTCGTCGATAAGACTCTTATCCACGTTTTCCCCCCCCCTCCTTTCTATCTAATCTTTATTAACACCTAACAGTGCAAAAAATGGTGGGTTTGACTAAAGTATGTTAGGATATAAGGACCCAGATTATTAGTATTATCTTAATTTTCTGACTTATTGTCAACCCCTAGCGATTTATCTTGGGAAAACGCAGCCTCCGCCAGGGTTTCTTCCTGTGCAATTGCAGCAACCGTGTCTAAGCTGCGAAGAGATTTTCCCACTTCGCTTAAGTTGTCAATATCGGCACTGCTAGCTGCTCCTAATTCTTTAAACCGGCGGGCTGCTACAAGTACTCGGCTTTCATAAGAACCCACTGCCTTATTATATGCATCAACCGCCTTTTCCAGACCTTTGCGCATATCCTGGAAATGATCGGTCATAACCTTAATACGGTCGTAGAGAGTTTTACCTAACTCACTTATCATCACAGCGTTCTGGGCAATCATTTCTTCTCTCCAACCATAAGCTACGGCCCGTAGTAGGGCAATTAAGGTGGTTGGGGTGGCCAGGATAACCCGTTGCTCAGCACCATATTCGATGAGGGTAGGATCTTGTTCAAGAGCAGCGCTGAAAAAGGCTTCCCCGGGCAAAAATAGTACGGCAAATTCCGGTGCTGCTTTGAACTGATTCCAGTAATTTTTACTGGCTAGTTGATTAATGTGAGAACGTATTTGCCGGGCATGATCAGCTAATTTAATCTTACGCTGTTCTTCGTCAGGAGCTTCCAGCGATTCCAAATAGGCCTGCAATGGTGTCTTGGAATCTACTACTACAAGTTTGTTATTGGGCAAGTGTATAAGCATGTCTGGACGGAGACGGCCTTCTTCCGTAGTAACTGATTCCTGCTGGGTAAAGTCACAGTATTCTACCATACCGGCAATTTCAACTACTCGCTTAAGCTGAATTTCGCCCCAACGTCCTCGGACATTAGGAGCACGCAATGCTTTAACCAGATTGGAAGTCTCTGATTGCAGCTGATTCTGGGTTGAAGCTAAAGCTTTGAGCTGTTCGGTCAGGCTGCCATATGCTGTATTCCGTTCCTTCTCAATAGATCTTATCTGTTCATCTACCTTTTGCAGGGATTCACGCAGGGGTTCTATCATCTGAGCTATAGCCTTTTGGCGCATTTCCAGATCACCCTGGGCTCCCTGCTGGTATTTTTCCAGGGTAGTGCGGGCCAGGTCCAGAAAAGATTGATTATTCTTCTGCAAGGCTTCGGCCGACAAGGCCTTAAAAGCATCCGAAAGCTTGGTTTGCGCCTCATTTAACAAATCCATTTTTTCTTGCATGGCCTTTTGTTCCGAAGCCAGACGGGCTTCTAGTTCAGCGATACGGGTTTGCAGGCTGGTATTGCGTTCCGCCAGATTCCCCCCTTCGTCAAGCAGCCGGGCAATTTCTGCTTTTAAAGCAGGTATTTGCTCATTTTTTTCTTCTGCAGCAGCTCGCCTTTGCTGCTCCTGTTCCAGCTGGGAACGCAACTGCACAATTTCTTGCATTAGTTGACTGTTATTCAAACGTTCTTGCTCCAGGACTACTTCTTTATGCTGCAGTCGTTCTTCTATTGCCGACTTCTCAGCTATAATTTGATACTTAATTCGATCAAAACGCGCTTTAACTATTACAATGGCTAGAACAGCCACCAGCACCACAGCTACAAGTACCAAGGTTGATTCCATTTATGCAACCTCCGCCTTATTCTTCTATGTGTATAGATTCTCGACCAATCTTTTTATTCCTTGCCTGGCAATTATGGAAATAACTTTTCCTCAATCTTTATTTAATTTTCTGGTCAGAATAATTCGCCAAGGTCTGATAAAGCCTTCAATAATAGGCTTTATGAACACATAAAGTCAGGTTATCTCCTCCATAAAGGAATTGATTACCAGCTTCTATTGCATTGGCTTGTGAAAGGTATTACAATCACATTAAAGAAAGGTATCGGATCGAAGGAGATGAGACCAGTCAATATGAATCGTTTATCTTAGTAGATGTGGAACGGTTACACATATTGACTCCCCAAAAGAAGGATACTAACTACGAACCGGAACGGCGGAACACAGTTGACAAGCAAACACAGCAACTTCGACCAGTCTATTGACAGAAAGTGGGGGATGTATATGTTGAGTAGAGATGGAGTTATAGCCCGATTCATACTGGCATTCTGTTTCTTCTTCTTATCTGGTACGGGAATACTTACTGGAGGCCTGGCTACCTTGAGTGGAGTCCTAGGAACCGTAGAACTGACAACAGGGTTATTACGTTACTCACCGTTGCAGGAAATTATCGACATGGTTAAAGAAAAAGTTAATCACAGAATTGAACACACTACAAGTTATCACCCCGCTCTCAAGCACAGGTAACTCCAAATCCCCTGAAATAGGCCTGTCCGTCCACAGGCCTATTTCATTTTCTGCTTTTTTCCCAATCTCCTTTTACCAGATGATAAGTTTCAAATCTGTTCTCGGGCAATTTAACATTATCCCACTGATCGTGAACCCCGTAGGCCAAATTCCCTGTTTCATTGCTGTATATCTTATAGACTGTAGTAACAGGCTGGTCAGCAACTTGTTTTCCTACATAGAATAGATCTCCGCTAGTTCCGCTGAAATTACCCGGGAAGTTCACCCATATCTCACCGGATTCCTTTTGAAAATCATTTAAGATCTCTTCCCGGGTAATCACCGGCAGGTTATCCTGCTGGCTCATGTCATTATAATTCAGAACCAAAAATGCTATCAGCCCAATAGCGATAATGTACAGAATACGCCGCTGATGCAACTGCCATTCACCTCAAATATATTTATGTCGTCCTGCACCATTGCCCTTCATTAACCTCAGCGACTAATCTCCGCTTTTTTAAGCGTTGCAGGTGCTTGAGGAGCATCATTCTGTTCCAAAACTGCGTATATTCCGTTTGGGATGGATGATTACTTACAAAGGGCTGGCTGGCTATCTCCATAAAGGATCGGGGTTGAGTCAAATATTTCAATATATTATGCTCCTTTTGCAGACCTATATCAAGATAATTCCTCAATAGTCCTTGTATATCATCTTCTCCCTGGTAAAACAAGCGCCGGTGGGATGTGGCCAAAATAGTGGGATTCAGGTCCATCAATCTATGTATGGATCGCTCCAACTGGTCGAAGTCTGAGTTTTCCCCGCCGTACCAAGGACCGTAAGGTGAAAGATCTATATCAGCCGAAAACAGTATATTGCTGCGTTCCAGCCAGAAGGAGCAATGTCCATGGGAATGACCGGGGGTATGCAAGGCAATGATGCGCTCCGGTCCTGTATCCCACTTGCTGCCGTCATCAATTAAGCCTCCTAACACAATGGGTACAAAGCCCGGCTGCACCGGTACATCTTCCGGCATAACTGCATTCTCCGCGAATCTTCTGGTGCGGGGTTTTCCCATCAGCTTTTCCCAGTGCTGATATCCACTATAGGAGGCATAAATAGCTGGATCGTTATAACCGGGTGCTTCTTCTCGAGAAGCCCAAACCTGAGCACCGGGAAAGAAACTCACCCCATTGATATGGTCAAAGTGGTTATGACTCAGCAAAATGATGTCTGCGGGATCCTTAAGTTGGCTGTATGCAGTACCACCAGCTCCTGCATCAATTAAAATCGAGGGATCTCCCTTAATGAAAAGGGAGTTGCTGTACGGAAAAACCGATTTACCCTCTGGACGAATTAGCTGGACATGGTCATTAATAGTAATGATCAACAGGTACACTTCCCGAAAACAGAATTAATTCGAATTAATTAATATCCTATCATCCAGCCAGAAAAGAATGAAGCCCGGGTATAGACCCGGGCAAGTGAAAACATGTTATTCCAGTTTGTCCAGCATTTCCATAACCATATCGAAGAAGTAAGTAATATCGTCTTTATCACTGATACCTGCCTTAAAGCCTATCTCTGGAAACCGGCCGCTGCTGCTGATCTTAACATTAACCGTGTATTGCGCCTGCTCCATTTCCTCTTCCAGTCTTTCCACGTCAATGTCGTCCCAATCTTCTTCTAAAACCATCTCATTTTCAGCCAGTTCCGCATTGTTCATTGCCCGTTCATCAAATTGAGTTTCTTGATTATCAATAATCTGGGATACGATCCACATAACATCTGTGGCACTCATATCCAGTTCTTCGCTAAGCTGTATGATTTCATTTGCGACCGGGGTTATTTTCAGTAGGTCTGATAAATTAACCGGATCTCCCTTGCCCCATCTCTTCTTCATACGATCACCTCCGCATCTGCTTACCACCATACGAGTGCCACCATCAAGTTTTGATAATGGTTCTATAGGTACGGTTGAATCCTGCAATTGTAATTTACAGTCATTTCATTGTACTCTTCCTAATTTGATTATATGTGAAGCAGCTTAGAAAAAACAATGAAATTACGAGCTTCCTAACTGCTATAATCTATGTAAGTTTTCCCATAACCGGGTTAGTTAATATAATCCTTATATACTCGGAAGTGCTAACTGGAATGAAATTATAGCATGAACTAAATTCCCCCGCAATGTTAGCTCCATATTTTGATTAACTGGGTACCCCCTCGCTCGACCGTCTGTTTCAGGGTATACTGTATAGTATAATAGTAGGTTAATAAAGGCAATGTGGTAAATTGCGATGAAAAAGAACAACCATCCAACAGTAATAGTTGATGAAAATCATCATATCCGCAGTATACGGCTCAATAGGTTTCAGTCAATTATTTCCAAAGCACCGTTGAACTGGGCTGTATTAATAAAGTTTACGCTGGCCGGTGTTTTGGCAGGAATCATATTGGCATGGATTATTTGAACCGGCTTTAGATATATCTTAAGAAGGACTATTCATCTGTTCACGGCGTTCTCGCCTAACCCTTTCTACCTCCGGTTTTACTAATTTACGTATATTTAGCATATTATCTTTCAGAAAAGCTTCCAGTTCGTCTGTTTTCAAGCTCACATCGTGGCGCCCCAGCCTAATACTGAGGCAGTCTTCTCCTTGTAAATAAAAATTAAAATCAGCCTTGGCCAGATGGTCCCCTACTTCAAAAACCGCATCGCCGTTAGCCTTATTGCGATCAGTCAAACGAAAATTTTCAATTCCCAAGAATTTCATGTATGGTTCCTCCTTTAACTACCCCTTTTGCCTGCTATCATTGTAACATTTCAGACCATACTATTGCCTTTTATCCAAGAATATAAAAGACCAGATAAATTAAACATCTGGTCCAATTTAGCTATGCAATTAGATAAATTTCCTAACCAGCCTGCGTATGCCATGAATACCTTTTTTATACCAATGGTCTAAGTACTGGAAATCCTACGGCTATTTTAGCTTCCCATATTAATGCTTACAAGTCAAGTCCTATAATGAAAAACACAGCTATTCTATGATGCAGTTAAATAATTTCACCATGGTTATTACTCACCCTTAGGGATACATTTTTCAACATTTTTGGGTGGTTTGCTTTTTGGTCACCCCCAACTAGTATAATTTCTATAACTAAATCTATTTGACAGCCGAGACCCTAACCCTTTTCTAAGCATATGGCATTGGGTCTCCGTCTTTATTTATCCTGATTTAATAGATGTTGAAGGGAGGTAGAGAAAAAATTCCTAATCAGACCAAGCATTATTAAGGCCTAGCTTCCTGGTTGGGAGGCAAATTTGGATGTATTTTGGGGGAAGGACGTGAACTAGTATAATGAAATTCAAGCTAAAAGAAGGAGTAACACAAACCCTGCTGGGTAGTTTACTCAGTCTACCGCTGATTTTCCTGGCACCAGCAATGGCTTTTGCAAGTGAAGCCGATTTGGTTGTTCCAGCTTTAAGTGAAGCACAAAACAATCTTCTTACTATAGGTATTGTTGTATGCGTTCTGGGAATGATTTTCGGCTTATTTCAATTTCTCAAGGTTAAAAAGCTGCCTGCCCACCAATCGATGCTGGATGTAGCCGCCACTATTTATGAGACCTGTAAAACGTACTTGATTCAACAGGGCAAATTCTTGTTGATCCTCTTTGCCTTCATTGGTATATGTATCGCTTTCTATTTTGGATATCTGGATCAAATGCCCGCAAGCAAAGTTTTGATAATACTGGGCTGGACAGTCATCGGTATACTTGGTTCATATAGCGTTGCCTGGTATGGTATACGCATGAACACTTTGGCTAACAGCCGTACTGCTTTTGCAGGACTGCAAAGGACACCTTTGAAGGTGTTGAACATAGCCCTGGATGCAGGTATGAGCATCGGTGTGCTGCTGGTAAGCGTGGAATTGATCATGATGCTGATTATCCTACTGTTTATTCCGCGCGACATCGCCGGAGCCTGTTTTATTGGGTTCGCTATAGGTGAATCGTTAGGTGCCAGTGCCCTGCGTATTGCGGGTGGTATTTTTACCAAAATTGCTGATATAGGATCTGACTTAATGAAAATCGTCTTTGGCATCAAAGAAGACGATCCCCGTAATCCCGGTGTTATTGCCGACTGTACCGGTGACAATGCCGGTGACAGTGTTGGTCCCACAGCAGACGGTTTCGAAACCTACGGTGTTACTGGTGTAGCTCTGGTAACTTTTATCGTATTGGGTGTATATGATGTAACCCTGCAAATGGCCCTGCTCACCTGGATTTTCGTTATGCGTGTATTGATGGTTATCACCTCTGTAGGTGCTTTCTATATTAACGGCCTCATCAGCAAAGCCAGATTTGCTAACAATGAGGATTTGGATTTTGAACAGGTTTTGACCAACTTGGTTTGGACAACTTCTATCCTGTCCATCGTGGTTACCTTCATAGTCAGCTACTACTTGCTGGGCCCTGGTGCCGGCATACATACCGCACTGACCGATTTATGGTTTGTACTGGCCACCATTATCAGCATCGGTACTCTCGGTGCTGCATTAATACCTGAATTTACAAAGATATTTACCAGTCCCAAATCCAGCCACGTAGACGAAGTAGTTAAAGCCTCCCGGGAAGGCGGACCCTCCCTGAACATCCTCTCCGGTTTGGTAGCCGGTAACTTCAGTGCCTTCTGGATTGGCCTGTTATTCCTATTCTTAATGTTTGCTGCCTATTATGCCAGCGGTTTTGGTCTGGCCGAGATTATGATCTATCCTTCTATCTTTGCTTTCGGTCTGGTGGCTTTTGGTATGCTGGGTATGGGCCCGGTTACTATCGCGGTCGACAGTTATGGTCCGGTTACAGATAATGCCCAGTCTATCTATGAACTGTCTCTTATTGAGCAAATACCCAATATCGACAAGAAGATAGAAAAGGAATTCGGCTTCAAGCCCGATTTTGACAAAGCCAAGTATTACCTGGAAGCTAATGACGGAGCCGGCAACACCTTCAAGGCTACAGCCAAACCGGTGTTAATTGGAACTGCCGTGGTAGGAGCTACTACCATGATATTCTCCCTGATTCTGGTTATACAGAATGTCCTGGGAGTGCAACCGGAAGAAATCCTTAACCTGCTGAATCCTTACACCATCCTTGGTTTCATCTGTGGCGGCGCGGTAATCTTCTGGTTTACCGGTGCATCCACACAGGCTGTTACTACCGGTGCTTACCGGGCAGTAGCCTATATTAAACGCAACATTCAGCTGGACGATAACGCCAGTCAAAAAGCGGCTACGGAAAAATCTAAAGAAGTGGTAAAAATCTGTACTCAATATGCACAAAATGGTATGTTCAACATATTTATTGCCATCTTCTCTTTTGCTCTGGCCTTTGCCTGCTTGGCTGCTCCGGCCACCGATAACGCGCCAGTATCCCTGTTTGTTTCCTATCTAATTTCCATCGCCATATTTGGTCTGTTCCAGGCAGTATTCATGGCCAATGCCGGAGGATGCTGGGACAACTCCAAGAAAGTGGTGGAAGTTGACTTGCAGGAAAAAGGAACCGAACTGCATGATGCTACTGTAGTAGGTGATACGGTGGGTGATCCTTTCAAAGATACTTCCTCAGTAGCTTTGAATCCGATCATCAAGTTTACCACCCTGTTCGGTATGCTGGCCATGGAAATCGCTATCGCCGAATCCTTCCGCGGGATTGCTCCCAAGGTAGGTCTTGTATTCCTGGTGATAGCTCTGATATTCGTATGGCGTTCCTTCTATGGAATGAGAATCCAAGTAGAAGATTAAATTTCGCTTTGAGTTCGCTTGCTCTGTTTAGGAGTCGAAATATTGATAACGATTAGAATAAAGATCTAAACCACTGTAAGCTAATTGTAACTACAAAAGGTCACCCTGAATCGCAAGCGATCTTCAATATGAGATTGCCACGCCTGCGGCTCTCAACATAAATAGTAAGCGTCAGCGAACATCACTAGTCCGCACCAGGGGAAGCATTAAAAATATTTAACATTAATAGTAAGGAAACTACCATTGGTACTGCTAGTGTAATAACAAGTTCAGAAGCCATTATTGAGATACATAACACATTAGTTTCCAACTTATCATTGAACTAAAGGACTCCCCTTGTTCGCTTTTGCTCACAATTGATGTTGCGAGGCCCACCCCTGTAAAGGCGTGGCAATCTCTTTTTCTAATCCAATTTATTGTTATCTCCGTCGGAGCTGGAGCTGGGTATTACGCCTCCGTTTTTGGCAATAACATAATAGCCAGGATACTCTCCAGCTTCAATCTTTTGAATAAATTCACCTCGACTCATTTCCATACCGGTCTTCAAATCAAAAAACCGTTCATGACCATCCGGCTGTGACAGATTTACTACTTGATCTTTCTGTTCCACATAGTTCCCTCCTGACTTATTTGTCTTAGTATGCCTGTGCCCCGCCCAAGTAATACCGGGATCTAAATATATGCTACAATGAAGCCAGGTGAGGTGAAGTCCTTTTATGTGCGGTCGCTACACTATTACTGTAGATGCAGGAAGCATTGCCTGGCGTTTTGGAGCTGAACGTCCAGAATTTGAATTTGAGCCATTTTATAATGCGGCGCCAACCCAGCAGCTGCCTGTAATTATAGAGACCGGCAGCCAACGGCAGTTGGTTTTGATGCGCTGGGGTCTTATACCCCATTGGTCCAAAGACATGTCTATTGGCAATAAGCTAATCAATGCCCGGGTAGAGACTATTGACCAGAAACCAGCATTTAAAAACCCCTTTCACCGGCGCCGGTGCCTGATTCCTGCCGATGGTTACTATGAATGGGCAAAAGTAAATGGCTATAAGCAACCCTTGCGCATTATATCTACCCAGCAAAACATCTTCAGCTTTGCTGGTATTTGGGATAGATGGGTAAGCCCAGAAGGATTAGCCATAGACTCCTTCAGCATTTTGACTACCACCCCGGTGGCTTCTATCAGGCATATACACCATCGTATGCCCCTGATACTGCCTTTCGATCAGGAAGATAACTGGTTGACAGGTCCAAAAGAATGGAATCCCCAAGCGGTTCAACATTTTTTGGGCAGTCTTGCCCCCTTCTCTTCCCTGAGGGCTTATCCCGTATCCACCCGGGTAAATAGTCCTCACTTCAACGATCCTTCTCTAATCACTCCCGTTTGATGAATGCATCACTTTTTTCTTAGTAATTAAAGTCTTATGGTTGCATGACTAAATATAAGACTTTTGTTCAATATTACTATAGAAAGGGGGTCATTATATGACTGATGGCAAAAACTTTGTGGATAAGATTGGCCTGGCTGGCTTACTCAACCTTGATGAAATGGTGGCAGAAGATGAAGCCAAACGGAAACAGCTAAATCATAAGAAAAATAAATCCAAAAAGTAAATTCGCAAATAAGCCATACGGGGTGGTAAGGTGAAGGAAATCAGCTGTGTATACGACAACATAAATCTGTGCGACCGTTATACGGTTTTGTTTAATGATGGTGACGCCCTGGCATTGTCTGAACATCCCAGTGACGCAGAAGGTTTTGCCCGTTGGATAGTCGTGGATGAATATGATATAGACCGGCTGGGACAGCCTATTGGTTTTGAGGAACTTCCTTCTGATGTTCAGGATTTTGTTTTTAATGAGCTGCGTGACCAATAATCATCGGGGAGGCTTGGCTGCATCCCCGATATCTATATTGGACACATCAGCCCGGCAACTGGCTCTGTCAAACAGAAAACCTGAAGCTTGCCTTCATTACCGGCCCTGGAGAACCACTACTCCTGCTGTTCTTTATTGCCGGCAATCAGTACTGGCTTTGAGGCTAGATTGTTGACCAGCATACTCTAGGAAAAATCCCCCCCTGTTCTTCCCCTTTTAAGTACTGGTCCAAATCTATTTCATGCTGAATCATATTGGTTAAGCCACCGGCACCTTTTCCCGGCGCTTTACAACAAGTGCAGTTTACGGGCATAAAAAGTCAGCTCATCCCGATAATCAGGATGGGCAATAGCAATTAGGCGTTTAGCCCGTTCCCTTATCGACTGGCCTTTCAAGCGCGCCACCCCATATTCGGTTACCACACAGTCCACATCATGCCGGGGAGTAGTGACAATTGCTCCTGGTTTCAACTGCCAGGTAATTCGCGAAACCGGACCCTCTGGGGTGTTGGCCAATGATTCAAAGGCTATAAGGGAACGCCCGTTTTTAGACCTATAAGCTCCATTCACAAAGTCCAGTTGACCACCGGGATGGGTATACTGGAGATGACCAATAGATTCGGAACATACTTGCCCAGTTAGATCAACTTCTAAAGCCCCATTTATAGAAATCATGTTATCGTTCAGTCCGATCACGTATGGATCGTTGACCCACTCTACCCCCCGGAACTCAATGCCCCGGTTGTCATTGATCCAGTCATACAACTTCTGTGAGCCCATCGCAAAAGTAAAAACACAGCGATCCGGCAGCAATGTTTTTTTCCGGTTAGTTATTACTCCCTGTTCCCACAATATGCGCATGGTATCACAGGCCATTTCCGAGTGTACACCCAGATCCTTCTTATCTATTAGTGCAGTAGCAGCAGCATTAGGGATTCCCCCGATTCCCAACTGGATAGTAGCCCCGTCGGGAACAAATTCTGCACAATACTGACCGATTATTTCTTCATTGGCATTAGGGGGAATATCAGGCAATTGAAATAGTTGCTGCTCAGCTTCAACTATGGCATCCACCTGCGATATATGCACAAAATTTTCTCCATGACTGCGGGGAACAGTACTGCTTACCTGCACCAGGACTTTTTCAGCCATTCGCATAGCCGCCAAACCATAATCAGCACCCACTCCCATGCAGAAATAACCATGTTCATCCATTGGAGCTACCAGGTGCATGGTAGTTGCTACTTTTCTTTCCCGGAAAATCCTGGCGGCATCACAAAACCTCACCGGACTGTAATAAAACTTGCCTTCCTGTACATCACGACGGTGAATAACCGGATATCCCAAATCCACCTTCAGCCCTGACTCAGGATGAATGTTTTTAATATCTGTATCATAAAGGTCGACAACGTAAAACAGTTGTACATCCTGAATTTCATCCTGGCGTCGCACCAGAGCATTTACCAGGGCAACCGGATGGCCTACTGCTACATTAGTCAGCACAATTGAATGATTGGGGATCAATTTAACAGCCTCATCTGCAGGCATGAGTTTTTGGCGATATTGCTCTTTATAATCCACCTTAATCCCTCCCTACAATAGTGGCGATGCCCATACCTCCCCCGGTACAAGCAGTTGCCAATCCATAGCAGCTACCCCGTCTCTGCATTTCGTAAACCAGCGTGGTCATCAGCCGCCCGCCGGTTGCCCCTAAGGGGTGTCCTAAAGCAATTGCTCCACCGTTTACATTCAGACGGTTTCTGTCCCAGCGTAAACCTCGCTCCACCGCTAGGGTCTGGGCAGCAAAGGCTTCGTTGCACTCGATAAGATCAATTTCATCAAGGGTTAAACCAGCCTTTTTCAAAGCTAAATTGACCCCCAAAACCGGTGCTTCACCGAAATAGGCAGGCTCCACTCCACCTACCGCAAAGCTTATAATTCTAGCCATAGGTTTAATTCCCAATTTCCGGGCTTTTTCTTCACTCATCAATACCAGTGCTGAGGCGCCATCATTCATACCGCAGGAATTACCGGCAGTAACAGTACCATTTTTCTTGAACACTGCCGGCAGACGGCTCAGGTTTTCCAGCGTGGTATTTGGCTTAGGGTGTTCATCAGTATCAAAGATGCGTACCCCTTTTCGGTTTTTCAGCTCAAGTGGAACTATCTCGTCTTTAAAAACTCCCATTTCTATAGCTTTTTGTGCTTTATACTGACTTTCCAGGGCAAATTGATCCTGTTCTTCCCGGCTGATATTGTACTTCTCAGCCAGCAGTTCAGCCGCCCCTCCTGAGGTTAGACCAGTTTCATGATCACGCAGGGTGGCGGCGGCGTCATCAATCAGCTGAGCATCTCCAAATCGTAATCCCCAGCGGGCATTATAAAGTGAGTATGGATAATTACTCATGTTTTCCACACCGCCGGTTACTACAATACTGGCTTCCCCAGCCATGATCATCATAGCCCCCAAGTTGATGGCCTGCAAACTTGATCCGCATTGCCTGTTGACCGTAAAGGCCGGTACTTGCACAGGTATACCCGCTCGCAAACTGGCTTCCCTACTGACATTGAGACAGATAGCAGGAGGATTTACATTGCCGAAAATAACCTCCTCCACCTGATCAGCCTTTATACCCGCCCGTTTAACAGCTTCGGCAATAACCGCTGCTCCCAGTTGATGAATCGGGAACCCGTTCAGGCTGCCTCCGAAAGTTCCTACTGCTGTACGGACCGCACTGACAATCACTACCTTGCTTGCCATTACATCTCCTCCCTAAATAAAGTGGACCTTTTTCCCTTGAAAAGTCAGTTGGCCCTAAAATCAGGGTGAGCTTTTATACAACTCCCTCAGATTCACTCAACTTACCTCCTATCACATTCACTTTTTTCTATTACTGAAAATGAGATTTCAGCCTGGCAGAGTGCAATTCTCATGCCAGACTGAAAGCCTTTAATTTCGGGGCTTGAGCCGGATTTTATTTCAGTAGAAATGCAAAATAGCAAATCATTATGCTATTCACCTGGCCAATACCTGATAAAGCTGAAGAATTATTGCAGTTTTAGACTTTTGCATTACTGAGGAACAGTTTGCAGGAAATGAGAATGGATTTTATACTAGTTTGTGCCAATTTTCCCTTATCATGGAATTCTCACCTGTGCAAATTCAGAGTATATTACTAATAAGCTAATAAATAACAATTTCTAAACTTGAGGAAAGGGGAGAGGTGATCCATGTGAATATTGAACGGGTAATAACCGATATCATTGAGAAAAATCCTCATATTGCCGCTATAATTGTTGATCGTGACGGCATTATACGTTTCATAAACGATACCTATCTCAAAGCACTGCAGCTGCCAATAGACGAGGTAATAGGTCAAGACATCAGAAAAATAACTCCTTATTCCCGAACTATGAAAGCTATTGAAACCGGCCGCCCTCATCTAGCCTACAATTGGAGCATCCACGGGCGTCAAGGAGTGGCCTGTTCGGTTCCCCTATTTGAAAATGACGAAATAATCGGAGCCTTTGCTTACAGTATATTTCTTGATATTTGGGATCAAAAACTGCGAAATCAAGTGCTAAACGGCATTATCAGTAATAAAGAACCCTATCAAGAGGGATTTAAAACCCGTTACAGTTTTGATTCCTTGATTGGCAAAGACCCTGGATTTGTTAATCTCAAATGCGTTGCCCAAAATATAGCTTATCATGACAATGTAACCGTTTTGATCACCGGCGAAAGTGGTACCGGAAAAGAACTGTTTGCTCAGGCAATACATGAAGGCAGCAATCGCCGTGCCTTCCCCTTTGTGCGCGTAAACTGCGCCAGTATTCCTCATAATCTCATGGAGTCGGAGTTATTTGGGTATGAAGAAGGTGCTTACACTGGGGCACGCCGGGGTGGCAAAGCCGGTAAACTGGAACTGGCTCATAACGGCACAGTCTTTCTCGATGAAATCGGGGAACTGCCCCTATCAATGCAAAGTAAGCTGCTGATTTTTTTACAGGAGCGAGAGTTGGAAAGACTGGGATCCAATCGTCCCATACGTGTAAACGTTCGCATTATAGCTGCTACCAATCGCAACCTGGAGAAAATGATGCATGAGGATAAATTCCGGGAAGATCTTTACTATAGACTCAACGTTATCCGTATCGAAGTCCCCCCGCTGCGGTTGCGCAAAGGCGATATTCCACTTCTGGTTCAACACTTTATGGCAAATATAAACCAAAAACTGTGCCTATCCATTGAACAAATATCTGATCAAGCTATGGAGTTACTTATGCAGCATTCCTGGCCCGGTAATGTTAGGGAATTGGAAAACGTAATTGAAAGAGGTATGATACTGGCTGATTTGGAAGATATGTCAGTGCTAATGCCACGGCACCTGTCATTTTCTCCTGTCCAGGATAGCCCGCAATGGGATGAAGAGGCAGAAGATGATTCCAGGGAAATTAAGGACCTAAAGACCTTAGTCAGTGAATTTGAAAAAAAGGTTATCCTGCAGGTATTGCGAGATACCAAGGGGGACAAGATACAGGCTGCCAAATACCTTAATATCAATCTATCCTCGCTTTACCGGAAAACTAAAAAATATAATCTAGATATTTAATAAACACAAAAGGAGCTACAGCCTATCAGCCATAGCTCCCATAATGTGAAGGGAATAGAAGATCAGACCGGACTAAAATTTAAGCCAGTACTTTCTGCTCTTTCCAACGGGCTATTTCCTGAGCTGAATAACCAATTTCCTGCAGAAGAATTTCAGTATGTTCTCCCAGTTCAGGAAATACAGGTTTGACTATTGCGGGCGTATGAGACAATTTAATAGGACATCCGGTTAGCATCATATTTTTACCGCTGCCCTGAACATCTTCCATTATGATCACCATATTTCGATCCTGAACTTGAGGATGCCGGCTCATTTCTTCCAGATTTAGTACCGGAGTAAAACAGATATCGTCATCTGCAAAGTAATCCACCCATTCCTGCTGGGTCTTGCCAGCCATTATCGATTTAATATCAGCCAGGATTTCCTCTTGACGGGTATCATCCCATTGATAAGGTATATATTCCGGCCGGCCAATCCTTTCACAGAACCTCTGCCAGAACTTAGCTTCTACTGCTCCCAGGCTTACATACTTACCATCGGCAGCAGCATAGATCTGATAACAAGCGAAGCCACCCGTCAGCGCTCCCCCATTACAAACCGGCAGTCTGCCCTGCCCGGACCACTCAGCCAGACTGAAGGCCAAAAGACTGATAGCCCCATCCAGCATAGCTATATCACAATATTGGCCCCGGCCAATTTTTTCCCGGGCTATTAACGCCAGCAGGATAGCACTGACGGCCTGCAGAGAGCCGCCGGCCAGATCGGCGATCTGCACTCCGGACATTCCCGGCTGATTCCTGGTGCCGGTTAAACCAGTAACCCCTGCCAGGCTTAAATAGTTTAAATCATGTCCGGCTGCATACTGAAGAGGTCCGCTGTGCCCATACCCGCTTATAGAGCAATAGATCAGTTGTGGATTCACTTGGGAAAGTGCTTCATAACCTAACCCTAATCTCTCCATAACCCCAGGTCTAAACTGCTCTACAACCACATCAGCATACTGGGCCAGCTTCATAAATATTTCTTTGCCGATTTCCGATTTGAGGTTAATTGCTAAACTCTTTTTCCCGCGATTGACCGCGTAGAAAAGAGCACTCTTGTCGCCTATTACCGGGTAAACATGCCGACCCCATTCGCCGCTGAGTTCTTCTACCTTGATTACCTCAGCACCAAAATCAGCTAATATCTGGGTACAAAACGGCCCCGGCAGATATATCGATAAATCCAGTATCCGGATTCCTTCCAGGGGCAGGGACATAGTTATTCCCCCTTTGCAGAAAAGTGACCATAATTAATCGTCGAAGCTGAAAACGGGGCGGGCTGAAGCCCCGGCTGAATACAAATCTCCTGGATATACCCTACTGCTCATTCTGACCCGTCGCCCGATAATATCGAATGTTATTTTGTTAGTTTCCATGTCGATCAAATTGCCCATAATCCAAGGACCTTCATCCAGCTGTACAATGACAATGGTATAGGGAATCTCGTTTTCACGTCCCCGGGGTGCGACAAAACTGGTGGTATAAGTTACGATAAATCCTTTGCCGCTCAGCTCAGTGATTTCCAGATCCAGTCCAGTGCACTCCTGGCAGCTCATTTTAGGCGGGCAAGTAATAGCCCCGCAGGAGTTGCATCTCAAGCCCAGCAGCTTGGATTTGCGTAAAGCCTTATTGTATTCCTTAAACGGCAGTTTGTAATCCATATGGCTTCCTCCTTCCTAACTCTGCACTACCAGGTGACAAAGACATCCATCCCCACCCAGAGTATCTACTAATCCAGTGCGTGCTCCTTCTACCTGCAGCCCATAGTCAACCATCTCATTGCGGAGTTGTTTGCAGATATGATAGAGCTGTGAAACTCCAGTAGCGCCAATTGGGTGCCCTTTTGCTTTAAGACCTCCGGAAACATTGATAGGGATTTTACCGTCAATTTTAGTCTCACCTCTAAGCCAGGCTTCTCCGGCGGTACCGAACTCGAAAAAGCCCAGGCTTTCAGCGGCTATTATTGAAGCTATGCTGAAGCAGTCATGCAGTTCGCATACGTCTACATCCTCAGGTCCGATGCCAGCCATTTTATAAGCTTTTTCCACCGATAATTCCCGGGCTCGTATACGCGGCAAATAGCGATATTGCGAACTCAACCTCCCGGAGGTGGCTAGACCGACACCGGTAATCCAGCATGGTTTATCGTATATTTTCCTGGCTACTTCTTCTGAAGCTAAGACAACGGCTGCTGCGCCGTCAGTAAAGGGACAACAGTCGTGCAGTTGGATGGGTGTAGACACCATGAAGCTATTTAATACATCCTCAACAGTGATCTCAAACCGCAGCTGTGCTAATGGATTTTTACTGGCATAGAAATGAGATTGTACTGATACGGCAGCCATCTGTTCCTTTAATCTGGGCAAAGGTATATTGTAGTGACTGGCATATAAATGAGCTAATAGCGCGAAGGCTGACGGAAAGGTATATCCGCAAGGAAATTCATAGCGGGAATCACCGGCCATGGAAAAACATCTGGTAGCTAAAGGTGTTCCTATACCCGTAGTTTTGTCCACGCCGGCTACCAACACAACATCATAATAGCCGGCTGCTACATTCATAAAGGCTTCCCGGATAGCAATAGTTCCCGAAGCGCAGGCTCCTTCATAACGCAAAGCTGGGATATTCAGACATCCTATATCATTAGCGAAAAACTGCTGTACCGTGGCCTGCCCTTCCGCTATAGTACCTAAAGCATTGCCGATAAAAGCGGCTTCGATATCTTTTGTAGTCAAATTAGAACTGGTAATCGCATCTAAGGAAACCTCTGAGAGAAGTTCTACCTGAGTCTTCGGTGAGTTGAAGCAGAATTGGCTGTGTCCCATACCTAATACGGCAACTTTTCTCATTAACCATGTCCTCCTTTCCATATCCGGGCTGACAAATGAGTCACACCCGCGTTTCTATTTAAGTCCCAAACCACGGCTGATTATCAGCTTCATTATTTCCGAAGTGCCCGCATATATGGTTTGCACCCGGGCATCGACAAACAGCCGGGATATTTCATATTCCAAGCAGTAACCGTATCCTCCAAATAGCTGCAGGCACCTGGAAGCCACCCGGTTAACCATTTCGCATATCCAGTATTTAGCCATACTGACTTCCTGAACCACGTTTTTCTGAGCCATATGCTGCATGACCAAAACATCCACAAAGGTGCGGCCAATTTGAATCTCGGTTGCTAATTCCGCCAAGCAAAACTGGGTATTCTGAAACTTGCTTAATGGCTTGCCAAACACTTGACGTTCCTGTACATACTGCAGAGTGATCTCGAGACAGTGCTCGGCTACCGCCTGATTAATCATGGCAGCCACCAGTCTTTCCTGCTGCAGCTTTTGCATCAGATAATAAAAGCCGTATCCCTCCTGCCCCAGTAAATTGCCAGCTGGTATACGGCAGTCTTCAAAATAAAGTTCCGCGGTATCCTGGGCGTGCATACCGATTTTAGCAATGGGTTTGCTGCGCTCAAATCCTTTAGTGCCTGCTTCCACTACAAACAGGCTGACACCGTGAGCTCCAGCCTTGGGATCGGTTTTAGCCGCCACGATGACCAAATCAGCCAGAATGCCATTAGATATAAAGGTCTTGGAGCCATTTAATACATAGTAGTCCCCATCTCTGACAGCCCGGGTACGCATCGCAGCCAGATCTGAACCTGCATCTGGCTCAGTCATAGCAATAGCTAAAATCTTTTCTCCGCTGACACAGTCAGGCAGCCAGCGCATTTTTTGTTCTTCGCTGCCGAAAGCATCTATATAAATAAGGTGCTACAATATCACTGTGCAGAAAGACGAAAAAGCCTGTTAAACTAAAACGAGCTATCTCTTCGCCGATTATCAGTGAATAAAGAAAATCGGCACCCGATCCTCCATATTTCTCATCCACCCAGGGACATAAAAAGCCCTGTTTTCCCATCTTACGGTAGGCGTCCCGATCAACAATGCCGTTTTTTTCCCACTCAGCATATTGGGGTACTATTTCTTTTTCTAAAAAGCTGCGGAAACTTTTGCGGAACATTTCGTGCTCGGCTGTGAACGGCAGAATGCGCTCCATCTTATCCCTCCCCTCCTAAACCTCTTTTTCAAATCAGCGATCCGATGTTTGCTGGATCAAAGAGGCGGCTGTTGTCCCGATCACAGCATGCGGAACGCTGTATTACATCGCTGGGCTTTTATAACGCAAACACCGTGCCATACTGTAAGAAGGCGGTAATATGGGGAGTGATACACTGGGTCCATGGGTTACAATGGCAATTTTGCAAATACAAATTGATAGTTTGTGAGGCAGGTCTCAAAGAAAACAGTGAATCAAGCAGTTTTAAAAATAGGAATTGAATTTGCAGAGCGGATAATCCAGTAAAGTGTGGCGGGAAAGAGATAGATCTGCAAAAAAAAAGCTGTCCCTTGTTGAAAGGACAGCTACTTATACTATAGAATTTCTGCACCTGCGGTTACGCAAACCTCCCGCGGTGGATAGAGCTATCTTCCGGTTCAGAGTTGAAGTCCGGGCAAACATATCTAGCTATGTTGCGACAATGGTCACTGATCCGTTCCAAATTACCAATCAGATCGAGAAAAACGGCTCCATTATTTCCATTGCATATCCTCTCATTCAGCCTGCGGATATGTGCTTTGCGGAACTGTTCCTGCATGTCGTCCAACTGTCTTTCATAGTCCATAACCTTTTGGGCTAAACTTTTATCTTTACGTTCCAATGTGAGAAGCGCTGATTCCACTGCCTGCCTGGTCAGAGCAATCATGGCTGCAAGTTCTTCTTCCGCCTCTCCTGAGAAAACCACCTGATGTTTGGTAGCGTAATCGGCCCCTTCAATAATGCTTTCACTTATATCAGCAATTCTCTCTATATCGTTTAATGACTGGAGTATAAGCTGGGCTTGATTGGAATCTTCACGGGACAAGTGCTTTTGGGAAGCCAAAACCACATAATCGGTAATCTGACGCTCCAGATTATCGATAGTCTCCTCTAAAATTTGGCTTCTTTTAGCCAGACTTTCCTCGCGGGTCTGGAAATATTCCAGAGCATTCTCAAAAGCCTGCCGGGTTAATTCACCCATACGCAGCATTTCCCGGGTAGCCTGGGCTAAGGCAACGGAGGGGTTATTCAAGAAGCGGTGGTCGATGAAACGGGTTCTAAACTCCGCCTCATCCAGGTGTTCCTCACGATCGGGTATTAAGAAAGTAACAATAGCCGCCAGTACTCCCACCAGTGGCAAATGAATTAAAGTATTGCTTATATTAAAAACGGCATGGGTCTGCGCAATCTGCAATCTGGGATTTAATGTTTCCCAGGTTCCGGTAAATCCCGGCACAATATTGAACAGCGTATTAGTAATAAAGGTTACCATCTCCGGGAAAAAGCCAATAATAAATAGAGGTAGAAAGATCAGTGTCCCGATCATGTTAAACATAAAGTGGGTCAAAGATGCCCGTCGGGCTGCTATACTAGCTCCAACTCCAGCCAGTAACGCGGTTACGGTAGTACCGATGTTATCACCAAATAGAATGGGTACTGCCTGATTATAGGTGACAGCTCCTTGGTTGACTAATTCCTGCAGCACACCTATGGTAGCAGCGCTGCTCTGGACCATACCGGTAAAAATTATTCCGATGATTACCCCTATTAAGGCATTATCATCAATACTGACCATCAAATCAGTAAAAAAAGGCAGATCCTTCAAGGGCTCCATGCCTGCGCCCATAGTGCTCAGGCCAAAAAACAGCAACCCAAAACCAAACAGAACCTGTCCCACATTTTTGGAACGCTTGTTACGGGCAAAAAGATACCATAAAGCGCCGAGGCCTAATATGGGCAAAGCATATTCCTGTAGATTAAAACCAATCAAATAAGCAGTTACTGTAGTACCAATATTAGCTCCCATTATTACACCGATAGCCTGCCTGAGAGTAAGCAATTCTGCATTTACTAAACCTACTGTTAAAACAGTGGTAGCAGTGCTGCTTTGAATCAATCCGGTAACCACAATTCCGGTCAATACCCCCAGCAGCGGGTTACGGGTTCCCCTCTCCAAAATAGTCCGCATACGATCCCCTGCTACCGCCTGCAGGCCATCCGACATATTACGCAAGCCAAACAGGAAGATCCCTAATCCCCCGATAAAAGCAAATAGTATTGCCTGCCAAGTTGATTCCAAGTATTTACCTCCTTGATACTATCCACTATAAAAACGATCAGTATTGTTTTGCCTATCCATACATTTACCCATCCGAAGAAAATTGTATCAAAACTCATTATTATTAGCTAACCAATATTTGAATAACCTGGAGCTACACTCTTAATACTGGTAAACCGTAGCTGCCCCTATTAGTGTTTTCCAGTTTTCCTTAATTATGTTTCATCCTTACTTGACAAGGTTTATCCATGCAAACATAATAATATATAACAATATATATCGAATCGAGGTATTGCTTTGCTGGACTTTTTGATTTTGGGCTCACTAACCATTCATGAAATGAGTGGTTATGAAATAAAGAAATTAATGAGCAACAGCACTGCTTTTTTCTCCAATGTAAGTGATGGCAGCCTTTACCCTGCTCTTAAACGCTGCGAAGAATCTGGATTGGTTCGTTCCAAGGAACAAGTGGAAAACGGTCGTTATAAAAAGGTTTACGAGATTACTCCTGAAGGACATCAAGTATTTTTGGATTGGCTGGAACAACCCCTCAAACCCTTTAATTTCCGTTATGAAATGCTGATCCGTCTCTTTTTTGCCCGCAATCTTACTCAGGATAAGCTTTTTCAAATCATTGACCAGCATATACAACAGCTGGAAGAACTAAAACAAACCCTAGATATCATTGCTGACGGTCCGGCCAAATACGCAGACACCTGCCAAAAAGCCACTCTTCGCTTTGGCCAAGATTTTTACCAGTATTTAATAGATTGGTTTAGCAATTTCAAAAGCCAGTTGAAAGGATGTGAGAATAAACCAGCCCTTGAAAACCTACCCGAAAACCAATAAAGGGGTGATGAGAAGTGTCGGAATATGATGTGGTAGTTATCGGTGCGGGTAACGGCGGACTTACTGCCGCCTGCCGTTTAGCTCAGAAGGGCGTTAAAACTCTTCTATTAGAGAGGCACAATATCCCAGGAGGGTGTGCCACCAGTTTCTGCCGGGGCCGTTTCGAATTCGAGGTAGCTTTGCACCAGCTTAGCGGTCTGGGTTCCAAAGACAAACCGGGACCTCTGCGTTTTGTGCTGGATAAACTGGGAGTCACCGACCGTCTGGAATGGGTAGCAATGGAGAATTTGTACCGGTTGCTGGTACCGGGTCAACTGGATATAATTCTCCCAGCCGATCGGGAAGCACTTATAGCTACGCTGCAGGAGAGATTCCCGGCGGAAAAAGACAATATTACTGCTTTCTTTGACCTGGTTTATAAAATATGTTTTGAATTCTTTGGTGTCAACAGAGACCCGCAAGCATCCCCGGAAACTTATCCCACTTATTTCAAGTATGCTTTAACCAATAGCCAGGAAATCCTTGATCAGTACTTTACCGATCCACTGCTTAAGATGACTGTAGCTATTTACTGGGGTTATATGGGTGTCCCGCCATCCAAGCTTCCCTTTATGGATTTGGCTATACTGCTGTTTGCCTACATTGAACTGAAGCCATATCATCTCAAAGGCGGCTCTCAAGCCCTCTCCACCGCCATTTTGGAAAAATTCTACGAAGCTGGCGGAGAAGCACGCTTTAACTGCGGTGTCAGCAAAATCCTGGTGGAAAACGGTTGTGTTACCGGAGTAGTCACCGAATATGGTGAAACTATTAACACCAAGTATATAGTCTCCAATGCCTCCACCCTGTCTGTATATACCGAACTGATCGATCCAGAGCATGTTCCGGAAGAACAGCTGAAAATATTGGGCGGCAGTACGGTGGGCCCCTCCTCACTAACCATATTTGCAGGTTTGGACTGCGAGCCTGAGGAGGTAGGAATAACCGAAACCACCAACTTCCTTGGCACTACCACGGATATGGATAAAGTATTTTCTTCCTTTAGAAAAGTGGCTGTGGAAGACGATTATATATTGTTAAGCTGCTACGATGTATCCGATCCGGACTTTTCTCCACCGGGAACCTGCCAGGCAGTCATCGTTAATTTGAAATACGGAGATCCCTGGCTGGAGATTCCGCCCCACCAATATTATGAAAAGAAATATGAGGTGGCTGACAAACTGTTGGATCTGGTTGAGCAGCACTTCCCAGGATTCCGGGAACATATAGAAGAAATAGAGGTGGCTACTCCTCTCACCCATATGCGTTACCTGGCCACTCCAGGCGGTGCTATTTATGGCTTTGATCAGTTTGCTAAAGACTCCAATATTTTCATCTCCCCCCGTTCTCCCATCAAAGGTTTGTACTTTGTGGGAGCCTGGGCTGGAGCGGGAGGATTTCAGCCAACTCTAAGCTCGGGAGTAGCTGCCGCCCGTCAGGTAATAAAAGCTATGCAGAGTGAAACGGAGGTGAAATCATGAAGTCTGAGGTACGCAAATCCATTGAAGGATACAGCCAAATTGCCTACGAAATGGAAATTTGCCGGAAATATGGCATAGACTATACTGCTCAGAAAGGCAGATGGAAGGCAGCCGTGGAAAGACTGCATCCCAAGCGTTTGCAGCTGCGGGTTGCCAAGATAATAACGGAAACCGGCACTACCAGTACCCTGCGCCTGGTTCCGGTCTCAGGTTACCTGCCTCCCTTCCAAGCGGGTCAATATATAAATTTGTTTGTAGATATCGACGGGGTCAGAACCGCACGACCTTACAGCATATCGTCTCCCCCGAATCAAACTGCCTATTATGATATTACCGTCCGCCGGGTAGCCGATGGTTTTGTATCCTCCTACCTGCTGGATCAGGTGAAAGTTGGAGATGTTCTGGAGACTACCGGACCTGCCGGCCAGTTTTATTACAACCCGTTAATCCATGGAAAAGATCTGGTTTTCCTGGCAGGAGGCAGCGGTATAACCCCCTTTATGAGTATGATTCGGGAAGTCACCGACCGTTTGCTGCTGGATCGAAAGATTCATCTCATCTATGGTTCCCGGTCCCCTCAGGAGGCCATCTTCCATAAAGAACTGATGAGTCTGGCTGCAGATTACAGCAATTTTAGCTATGATCTGGTTATCTCCGATCCCGGCAGTGGCTATGAGGGCTTAACCGGCCTGATTGACGCGGATTTAATAATCAGTCGCATAGGCAGTGTCGAAGGAAAGACTTTCTTTATATGCGGGCCTCAGGAAATGTACGCTTTCACCATTCCTGAACTGAAAGAGCTGGGTGTACCTGACCGGCGTATTCGCAGGGAGTTATTTGGTTTACCAAAGCAGGTTTATAACGACCCTGCCTGGCCTAAGGAAGTGTCACCCCAATCGGTCTTTACCGTGAAACTAAGCAGCGGCCGGGAAATTCCCGCCCGTGCTGATGAACCCTTGCTGGTGTCAATGGAAAGAGCTGGCCTAGTTATTGAAAACTGCTGCCGCTCAGGTGAATGCAGTCTCTGCCGGGTTAAGCTTGTAAAAGGCCAAGTATTTCACGCCCGAACCGCCAAATTACGCAAATCCGACCACCAGGCCGGTTACATCCACAGCTGCGCCGCCTATCCTATTAGTGATGTGGAGATTATGCTTTAATTGATTGGCTGACCAAGAACCCACCGGTATGATCTACCGGTGGGTTCTTCTACGGATGTCAACTTCAATGTTGGAAAGCATTCTTATTGATAAAGAGCATCAATCTCTGCTGCAAAGTTTTTCATAATAACTCGCTGCTTGGGTTTGGAAGTTGGGGTTAGTTCGTCAAACCTCTGTAAAAACTTTCTCTGAGGTATCTTGAACTTTTTAACCTTCTCAAAATCTGCCAGTTCCTGGTTGGCTGCTTCAACGGTATCGCCAACAATCTTATTAACAAATTCAGAGCTTGCCAGTTCCGGGCCTACTTCAACACAAACATTTAAACCGTTAACCAGTTCGTAGCGGAGTTTTTCTTTGTCATAGGGTACACCCTTAGCATCACAGAGCTTAAGGATTTCATCCCAATTAGGACAAATCAAGGCAGTAATATACTTCTTGCCGTCGCCGACTACAAGTACTTGATCTATTAGAACATTGCGCATTATCAAAGACTCTATTTTAGCCGGTGCTACATTTTTCCCAGTATCCATAACAAGTATGGCCTTTTTCCGGTCAACCACACGCATGATCCCGTGTTCATCAAACTCCACTATGTCACCAGTTCTAAAGAAACCATCTTCCGTAAAACAGTCCCGATTTGATTCCGGATCATTATAGTATTCCTTAATAATTCCAACGCCCTTTATTAAAAGCTCTCCGTCTTCATCCTGCCGCCATTCAATTCCCGGAGCAATTGGTGCATTCCAACTCACTTTCACACTGGTAGCACGTCCTACCGCCACACCACAAAGGGTTTCGGTGAGCCCATATCCATTAGCAACAAAGAACCCCATGCCCAAAAACGGTTTGTGCAGCTCGGGCAGGATAGCTGCTCCCCCAGAAGCAAAACACCGGAGACGGCCGCCCATGGCTGCATGGACCTTGTCGAATACTGCTGCTTTGGCCTTGATATATTCCTCCCGAATTTCCTCTTTTAATTCATCAAGAAAATCCACACTAGCGTCAAAGGTACCGTCTTCACCAACACGAGCATCAACAGCCCGCATGGCCACATCTATAGCCCAGTCCCAAGTAGCAGCGCCCTCAGGAGTCGACGCAAAAACTTGACGAAGTCCTTTTAAGATTCTGTCCATCATGCGCGGAACCATTACCATAAAGGTAGGCTTGATCTCTTGCATATCCTGTATAACTGAAGTCGGGCCGCGTCCCCAAGCCAAACAGCCACCCACAGCCATTACACAGAACATGCCATAGGTACGTTCCATAATATGAGCCATGGGCATCACTGACAAATAGATTTCTTCGGTAATAAACCCGATGTTACCCATCATCTGGTTCCTCAGACATCGCCAAAGACCACCGGTAATCTCTCCATGATTTAACCGGGCGGCTTTAAGTTTCCCGGTGGTGCCTGAAGTATAAACTGTAGTGGCAGCATCATCGGGTGTAATGCTGGCCGCTCGTTCCTTAACGGCTGTAGGTTTTTTGGCCAGAAGTTCTTTTCCTATCGTCCTGATTTCGTCTAATGTAAATACATCTTTACCATTGCCAGACTCTAATCCATGAAAACAAATAATACCTTTTAAGGTAGGCAAATCAGAACGGAAGGAGTTAATCTTCTCTAATAATGCCGTATTCCCGGCAAATACGTATTTTACCTGGGAATGATTGATAATGAATGTTACATCCTCCTGCTCGAGGCTGGGGAAAATAGTGGTAGTACATCCTCCGGCCAATTCAATACCCATGTCTGCCCATCCCCATTCCGGGCAGTTGGTGGACATTATTACTAAGTTATCACCTTTTTCAATACCTAGGCTGATAAGTCCGGCAGCAATTTCTTCAGCTATTGAGGCAAATTTTTCATAACTAATGGTTTCCCAATGGTCATCTTTCCAGTAAATATGTGCATCACGTTCACCATGGTGCTTGACAGTACAATAGAACATCTGTGGAACCGTATGAATATAATCATGCCACAAATCTATCCATTGAAGTCTAAAATCTGTATCAGGGACAACTTTAAGAGCCATGTCGCTATTACCTCCTTAAGCTGATATCCCACCGTAGGCAGTAGTTTTACTACATAAACGTTGATATGAATTTATTAAACTATGTTATTAACTCCAACATACAAATACCCCCTTTTCTAAGCCGCAAGTTTTTCCGCTCTTTGCGGCTACCTGCATCAGCAAAATAACTTCATTCCGTGACATTATGCGATATTAATATTATATTTCCACCATGTTTCGTCATTTCCTGCATTAATTATTGCACTATGTAATAAAACGTTTTAATTGCATTTCTTAGCCGGCCAATCAAATACTTCTCGAGTACCTTGTATCTTCTTAGCTGCTGGATCAGTTTTATGGGGAGATTCTGCTTGGACTAAACCGCTAACCAAGAACCCACCGGTATGATCTACCGGTGGGTTCTTCTATCGCCAACCTTCTAATAAGTATCATGTGGGTGCGTATACTGCCTGATGTAGTTATTATTTATCAAGCAGCTTCCACAGATTTCAGAAAACCGTATTTATTTATCAGCTCTTCTTCCAGCTTTTTGATGTAATGATGTGCCGCCATTGCTTCCTGAATGGCCTCACCTATCTCTACAGCCCGAACCGCAAGTCTTTCCCCTATCTCACTCTCTCCAACTTCAACGCTGAGAAGTTCATTGATTAAATCACCATACTGGTTTTTCAAGGTCGGTAATTCCGACTGAATAGCTTTGATCCGATTGATCTCCCTGAACAATCTGAGAATATCTCTAACCGCTTCAAGGTTCATCAGATATTGCATTTCTCACTCTCCTTTGCCTGCCCATCGTTACCTCCCTTACCACTCCTATAATTCCTGGCTCATTCTTTTCTAGCTTGTTGGAAACACTCATATTAAGAATCAGTTCCAGTTAACCGGTGGTTTATATACTCATTTGCTGAGTTAAAAACATCAAAAAATAGTATTTCTTTGGGAACCTTTAAGATATATTCTAGCAGTATCATCTTTTCGATACCCGGAGTCGATCGTCCCTGCTCCCAGTGGCTATAGGTTTGTTGTTTTACTCCTACCGCTAAAGCCATGTCTGTTTGAGTTCGAGAACCACGAGCCATAATTAAATGAGTGCGTTTTGTGCCTTTGTTTTTCAAACCCTCACCCCCTTCTAACTCATTTTATGAGTTTTATTAATTATATATTATACTCATGGCACGAGTATGTCAACGGGTTAATACTCAGATTAGTTGTGTTAGATTGCTAAATACTCATCCAAATAGTAATCTCAGATTAAGAGGTGTAAGCTAATGTTTGGAAAACGGTTACAAGCCCTGCGCGAGTCAGCCGGATTAACACAAAAAGAATTGGGACGAATGGTAAATTTGTCTCAACAGACCATAGATCACTATGAAAAGGGACGCTCCAACCCCAGTATTGAAACCATTAATCAACTGGCTAACATTTTCAAGGTTTCTACTGATTATCTTTTGGGGCGTACTGATTTCGAAATATTTGAGCCCGGTGCAGAATATGAATGGCCGGAAGCTATTGATGTGTTACGTCGTGCTGGCCGTAAGCCGACCCCAGCGGAGAGAAAACGTATTGCACGAATAATGGAGGTTGCTATCGAGGATATTGACAATGATAATAAATAGGATCAGTTAAATTCGCCCTTGCCAAATCTTACTATCTCTTTCCTGCTTCTTTTACTCAGCATAGTGGATTTTGTTATTCAGGAGCAGAAGCAAGTTTAGGCTGGAAATCATTTAGTTGGCTATTGCTTGCTTGATTATCCCGTAACCGGTAAGCTCTTAACCCCAGACCCACAGCCAGGTATAAAAGTGAGGCAAGGATTCCGTTGATGGGAGAAACAAACAACTCCTTGCCGGCGGTGATGCTGATATGACCTGATATAACTATAAAATTTATCAGTGAATCCTCAATTGTATGCAAGATAATACATGGCCATATCGATCTGGTTATCCTAAAAAGCTCAGTAAACATAACCGTCCAGCACAAAAAGGTTGTAAAAGCTACCAGAACGTATACAGTTCGGCTGACCGGCATAACCGCTCTTAAATCTGCCTCCGGCAAAAATACCAGGTAATATGGTATATGCCATGCCGCCCACACACAGGCAATGATTGAATACAGGATCCAATCGTTGAGGCCAAACTAAACAAACACCCCGATATAACCAACTGCCCTTTTATCCACTGGTAAATTGCCCCTTTTGCCTGTCCCAAAGTGTCAGATCAATGCACCCTAATGCGATGTACTGCCTTTGCTTAATCTGGCTGCTAATATGACATCATGAGCTGTACCTGACAATATATCCATCAAATCCTCTATTCTATATTCTGCAGGCAGCAATTCGTTGGCAGCCATTACCGAAAGCCCAAGTTGGAATATACGCATTTTCAGTAATATTGCTTTTAATTCATCCACTGTGAAACCATCTAACTCAGGATCCTTATTCATTTCCTCAATCAAAATTGGCATTATTTTTTCATCATAATCCTTCATAATGTCGTTATTCTTCATAACTAGATCCCTGAAGATAACACTGTACTCCGTGGCAAATCTTAAGCTAGCCCTTCCTATATCATTAAAAGGCTTTCCGGTACTTTCCTCTGATAATAGTTGCTGACTAAGACTGATAATTCTCTCTTTTAATGCCTCCAGCACTTCTTCATTGCTCTTAAAATTGAAATAAATAGGGGCTACCGAACTGCCCATTTTTTCTGCGATTTTTCTCATGGTTATTTTATCTATTCCTTCTGTTTTGGCTATTTCAAAGGCAGCCTCAACTATTTGCTCCCTTGTAAACTTAATCTTGGGCCCCACCATAACCACCTTCCCCAATAACTATCGTTATATAGCTTTCGTTTTATAACTTATGTTATATATCTTTGATCTTTTTTACAACAGTTTATACCGGATTTTTGAACCGATCAGATTATTTATCCACCAGGCCTTGCTGGAGGCAGATAGCGAAGGTTTCTTTGATCTGCTGGTAATTATGAAGTACCGCGTGAGGATACCATAAATTGTGGTTGCCCGGGATGAGAGTGAGGCTCCCCTGGATAATCTGCGATTGAAAATAAGAATTGCCGATACAACGGTTAGCAATAATCAGCTAAGGTGGCCTATTTTCCCCAGCATCTGGCCTATTTTTAGGGTAGCCTTAACACCACCATCGCTTATATAAGCTTCATGCGGCAGGAAATACGAGCGTAGGGCTAATCATCAAGAGGCTGTCCCTTAGATAGGGACAGCCTCGATAAATGTTCAATATATGCTTTTCCAGTATTAGAGATCCGCACCGTAGGGCTTGGCAAAACTCTTTTCAATAACGTTGTTTCTCTTCATCCAATCATCCCATAGAAAACTATTCACCATCGGTATGACCTGCTTCAGGTTTTCCGCAGTGAGATGCTCGGGGTGTGCCAGTCTGGCAAGGATTTGGTCATCAAGCTCACCCTTTTCGCCATAGGCCTTCCCCAGTTCGTAAAATCTTTGAAATACCTTGTCAACCAGAGCCGGTGGCTGGATCGTGAGGCCTTCACATCCGCCTTTGCATATTAAGCCGGCTGGTTCACATTCCAGCCTCCTGGCAAGTTTTTCACAGTAGCGTGCCACAAACCTGGTGTGGTGTGTCTCAGGAAATCCGCACTGTATCATAAACATCAGCTTCAATCCGCGGTTTTTACCTTTCAGCGAAGCAAATGATTCAAAGAGTTCCTTCACAGTTCCGGGCATCGCATCAACGTAAAGAGGAAAGGCAATAAGCAGTCTTTCAGCATTTAAGAATAGTTCCTTCTCGGGAGTAAAATCCGGTCTGTCTTTTATAGAATGCAGAACCTCAACACTGTTCCCCTCTGTTTCGAGAAATCCCTTGATAAAGTGTTCCAGCAGTTTTTGAGTGTTACCCGATCTACCTCTTGGCGATCCATTAATTATTGATAATCGCATGGACTACCTCCTCTACCGGTGCATCTGTAAATTTCATGAACTTTAAAGAGCCCTGCATGTTCAGTGCAGCCCTCTTGAATATGTCATGTATTATCTCGATGTCCTCACTATCCGTATCTTCCATCTTCTCCAGGAGGAGTGCCAGCTGTGGATATTTATTGTATCGCATCCTGTGGTGTACCTCACCGCCGAAGTCCTCAAGGTGTGGATGAAGAAGAGGTATAATCCTGTCCAGAGCGTTTTTAGCCAGGGCAGATGGGTAGCCCATGAATATAGGTGAGGAGAGAACCACCATATCTGATGATATAAACTCTCTGCAGATAGTGTCACCGTCATCTTTGAACACACAGGTACCAGGGGTCTTTACCCAGCAGTTAAAGCATCCCTTGCATGGAGAATATTTCATGTCGCGGAGTACAAGCTCTCTGGCGTTATGTCCATTGGCTGAAAGAGAATCTATGGCAGAATGAATATAGCTGTTTATACTGGATTCGCTGCCGCTACCGTTAATAAAAAGAATCTTCATACTCTTCCCCCTTTCCCTTATATGATACGTTAACATAAAACCTATGATGGAACATCACCAAGTATATGAATTTACATAAGCCGCCGGTACTTTAGGCGCCCATGAATTCTGTCCATTCATCATAAATAGTGCGCAGCTCGTCATCCAGGTAACCAAGTGCTCTATCTCTGATTTCGGGGGGTACTCCGTAATAGGCTTCCGCAATAGAACCGGTAATAGCTGCTATAGTGTCGCTGTCTCCGCCAAGAGAAATGGCAGTGCGTATGGCGTCTTCAAAAGAAGTGGATTCCAGAAATGCCTCAATGGCCTGGGGCACAGTCCCCTGGCAAGTTTCATCGAATTCATATGTATCTCTGATTGCATCAATAGTGAAATCTAAGGAATAATAGCTGCTGTTAATCTTATCGCGGATTTCTGTCTTGGTCGCTCCCTTCCAGGCCATATAAATTGCCAGGGCCACCGCCTCGGCACCTTTAATGCCCTCAGGATGATTATGGGTTACAGCAGTAACAGAGTAGGATAGCTTCTTAACTTCATCCTCGGTTTTAGCAGCAAATCCCACCGGGCTTATGCGCATAGCCGCCCCATTTCCGTAGCTGGTATAAGGCTGTGGAGAATCACTGAACACCCATTGATTAAACATCCTGCCATAACCGCAGTTGGGATATTTACGTCCTATTTCCTGCATATACTTGACAGTCAGGTCTGCCACCAGCGCATAATAACTGCCCTCGTCCTCTACATTCTCAGGCTCTCTCCTTTTGGCTTCCATAATCGCCTTGGCAACCGCCAGGGTCATTATACTGTCGTCGGTCACAAAGCACTCATCAGTAAACAGTTCAAAATCTTTGCTTTTATGGTTGTTGAACTCGAAGCGCGAGCCAACGATATCACCGATTATCGCACCAATCATAAGCTACCCTCCTGATCAGCTTATACTCCACAAATAACTGTACTCATACAAATAATACAGCAGATGAATCGAAATACCTTTAATAAATACGTTCAACTATGCCGTTATTGCCATTCTGTTTTGCATACTGAATTTAAAAGCACCTAAAAGTGGCCTAAATTCCGGAGGAAAATTATACTTTAATTAGAATTATCGTGAATATATGGATTTTTTCAGATATTTTTTCTTAAGAGTAAGGAGGCCTCATTGTGTTTGATATTACCGGAAATTTTGCAATTGGGGTGTTATTATTTGTGGTTGTATTTATGTTGTTCTTTTATTTTTCAAGACCGTTAAGTGATGAAGAAATAGCAACTCTAGCAGCTATTCGTAGGAATAAAGATATTCGTGCTTATTTTTCGTTTGATAATAAAGAATACTCCGCTAATCCATCATTTAAGAAAAAGATGAATCCCAATGGGCAGATGTATGCAGTTGATGACCCATTATGGAGATTTCCAGCTATTGCTGCTGCCCTGCTTAAAGGCAAGAAACACGAATGGGTAATTATCGGTTTTGAGAAAAGCAAAAAGGTCATCCAAATGTGGGTTAACAAAGGGAATGATAATAACAGTGTTGATATATTTCTTAACCCCGAGAAGCTCGTAGAAATTGCAAAAGAAAATGATTGTCGTTCAATATTAATTTTTCATAATCACCCCAACAGTAATCCAAGTAGATACGATTGCTCAATGGCTAGCAACCAAGATATAAGTACAGCGAAGAAATATGCCAATATCCTTAATTCAAAAGGTATTAACCTGCTTGAATTCATTTGCGAACGTGGTCATCACTACGAATACTATCTTTCGGCTGCTAATTGTTTTATGTCGATTGAATCTTATCTAAAAGATATTAGAAATAATGACGCAACATTCAGATTTAATAACCTAGGATTGAGGATTGAACTCACCTTTGGAAATCAGCAGGAATATACATCATTTACCGGAACAAGAAACTATGGTAACAAGAAAATAGGGGATGAACCAATGGCAGCGATAATATACGGTATACTTGCCCTTCTTCTATTCATATATCCAGAATCTCTCCTAATAATTGTGCCAGTTTTTATTTTGATGTTCTTGGGAAAAAGCAATTAACACATAATTCGCTTACCAATAATTGTCTATTTTCTCAAGTTGATTGAGGATGAATTTTTCTAAAGAGGAGTGAGGTAAAATCCTTAAGTGCGGTAAAAGATATTTTGAGGATCATCATTTTGGTAAACTCACAAAACAGAAGTTTCTTTGTAACGCTGTAAAGGGAACTGGCTTTGACATCGAAACTGATTATGTTAATCCCATGACAATCAGGCTCTTAATAGCTTTTGACAACCTTAAGCAAATAATTGATTTGGCATCCACATGGCAGACTTTTCAACCAAAGATAAATATGGAAAATATTTATAATGCTCCAATGGTTTCTGGTGCTCTAAGCTTTGAGGTAATCGTGTGTCCAGAGAATCATAACACAAGATCATTTCATATAATCGAAATTCACAAAGCTCTTTTTGGCTATTTTACGAATTTAAGTTCAGCACTGGATAGGTTAGCATATGAAATAAACATCCTTTATCAGATTGAGATGTCCAAACCAATAATAGATTGGGGTTACTTCTTCGGAAATGCACACAAAGAAACGCCAAAACTTTCAATACCTTTACTCTTTAACATAGTAAATAACCATAATAAACAGAAGATTAACTGGATTATAGAATGCCGCAACAGATTACTTCATGATGGCATACTAAATATTGAAATTAGTGATACAATCTATCTTCCTAAATATCCAAGTGATCCAGACAATAGTGAAATAACACCCATGAAAATCGAATGCGTAAATGCATACTGGGAAGTAGTACATACTATTGATGATCTTTATGCTGGTCTATTAACTCAAGTTAAAAAAGGGGGCGTGCCCTTGAAAATACATCATCGAAATCTAGATATTAACGAATGAACCTCGCTAATTATAATTTGGGGTAATTATAATTCTGGCAAGATGTTTAAATGAACTGCTGGAATCTTGCCGGATAACTTTTTTGAGTATATTCATTTAAAATTAAAAAATCGGCTAACCGCCGATTTTTAGTCTTGTTGGTGCCCGGGGCCGGGGTCGAACCGGCACGGTTATCACTAACCGCGGGATTTTAAGTCCCGTGCGTCTGCCTATTCCGCCACCCGGGCAAAATATGGAGGGCGGAACCGGATTCGAACCGGTGGATGGTGGTTTTGCAGACCACAGCGTTAGCCACTTCGCCATCCGCCCAAATATTTGCGTTTCGCGCAAAAGTAATTATATCAGCTTATAACCGTTTCCGCAAGCACCCTGTCCCCAGCTTGTTGTTAATCAGTGATAATGTCATAACATAACTAATCAGGGAAAATGTCATCCCCCACTAGAGTATAATGGGAGGATGAAAACAGAAATGAGTAAACAAGAAGCGAGAAGAATAACTATTATT
>Ga0208297_1000576_pt1 | contig 65242 bp, 63 predicted proteins | sample LMS_cellobiose_e_FD_187367 | JGI IMG/M metagenome (GOLD analysis project Ga0208297, IMG submission 187367) | Rumen-fistulated moose microbial communities from Alaska, USA - LMS_cellobiose_enrichment (SPAdes) (version 2) | ecosystem: Host-associated > Mammals > Digestive system > Stomach > Rumen...
AGGCCCGTTAAACATATAGACTATTGCGGCGCGCCGAGAGGCGACGACCGCTCGCCTACAAAGATAAGACAGCGGTCTTGATTTTTATACAACTGGCCTATAATCGCAAGATTTTATGTACATTTGATAGGATGATCGTAACTTGTGAAGTCCTTGAACTTCAGTACAAAGATAAATAGTATTCCTGGAAAAACAAAAAGCCACCAGAGCAAAAGCGAGAAGTCGTATACCCCTATACCCCTATACGAGAAACCAATGTTTCAACAACTGGCGGCAGAAGGATGACGACGAGATGAACAAAAACGGGCAAAGATGTCAACGCAGACGTCAGCCTCCTCCATGACTGATACATCCAAACCACCGCTTGTATACATTAGAGGACGGAAAACGGTGGTTTGGCGGGGTTTAAACTACGCCAAACCAACACTTCGCCGCCATTACAGCCGCAAAACGGTGGTTTGAATGTATCAATAGCCGGAAAATGTAACTGGGTAGTCGGGCGGTTAATGACTATGCCATCTCATTGTCAGTAGGCGTAAACAAGTCCGTACTTCTCATGCAGACGGCGAAGGGTGCCGTCTGATTTCATTATCTTAATGACGTTGTTCACCATCTCCAACAAATCCTCCTGCCCTTTCTGCATAAGCACACCAATCTCTCCGTGAGTGAAAGGTTTGTCGAGCAGTGGTGCTGCAAGACGGGTGTCTGTCTGCACATAATAAGGAGCCTCCGTTATCTCCGTGATCATCACATCGGCCTTTCCCTCGGCTATGAGCGTGGGAATTTCGTCGTTCTTCTGGTGGACGATGATTGTGGCGTGGGGCAGGTTCTCGTTTGCAAATTTCTCATTAAGTCCACCGGGGTTCACCATAACGCGCACATCGGGCTTGTCTATATCGGAGAGCGAGGTATAGCGGTCACGCTCTGATACCCGGCAGAGAATTGTCTTTCCGTTCGCCAGATAGCCCTCGCTCATCAACATGGTTTCTTTCCTTGCGTCTGTGATGGTGATGCCGCCAATGGCAAAGTCGAAGGTTTGAGGCTCTGCCAGCACATCGGCAGTCAGCGTAGGCCATGAGGTCATCGCAAATCCGATGTCCACGTTCAGTCGCCCGGCTATCTTTTCTGCCATCTCGATTCCAAAGCCCCAGTAACTGCCCTCCGCTTCTCTATACGACAAAGGCCGATAGTCGCCCGTGGTTCCCACAAGCAATTTGCCACGTTCTACAATCTGAGCGACCTTCCCGGTGAGGGGTATATCCGTTGAAGAGGAAAGTATGAACACGGAATGCTGTCCGTTTTCCTTTCCAAACTGAATGGCGGCAGCAAGCGAGTCCTCCGGAAACAGACGGGTGCTGTCGAAATAATACAGTCCGTCATCGCTATTATACCAGCCACCGACATAACCGTCGTGCTTTAAGGCATGGCTGACCACGTACTCCAGTTGTTCTCGCGAATGACTGTCCTGTGTAACAGCATAACTGACGGCTATACCCTCCGTCGGGCAGGTCATGGTATGGATGTCGAGCGTAAAGCCATCAGGATGACTTTGACTGAAAGCCCATACCTTATCTGCTACATCTTTATACTTAGCAGGGCTGTCGCAATTCGCACAGGATGCCAAGACTGATATAATGTAAAGAACCAGCCATAATGCGATTGACCAAAACTTATTTTTTTTCATATACGCTCAAACGGGCAAGATGAAATCTTGCTGCAATGAAAAGTTTTTCCGCGAATTTACGAGCCTCGTCTCGATAGTTACTTTTGATAACCGTCTTTGGTGATAATGGGTTTGCCGTCGGCATCCAGCAGTGGAGTCAGCCCGCCGCCATAGCCGCGGTGTACGAATAGGTAGTTCACTCCTGTTTCCTTGTCAACGATTACGAGTGCATCGGTTGCGAAACTGACGCCCTCCTTTTCTTTGATGTCAAATCTGTCTTTTGCCATAGTATTAAGAATTGATTATCAAATATAAGCATTTTCCGTGATATGCCTATTCCCCAAACACGCACCACTTCACTACAGGAATGCGCCTGAGGACTTCGTACAGTAGGGGAGACAGCGTAAATACCGCAACTGCCAGGATAGCGTACATGGACCATGGCGGCAACTGGGTATAGGTCTTCATCATGTAGCCGATGCTGGCAATTACCAGATAGTGGACGATGTAGATGCCGTAACTGGAGCGTGTCATATAGCCGGCGAAAGTGCCCGTGCGGTCAAATTCCGCCTTGAACCAGCCCATCATCGCAAGGCACATAAGCCAGCCGTAAATGCAGTTCAGCGGGCTGCCAAGGTACTGCGGTGACGTGTTGTCCTGGCCGAAAGTGGTGCCGATGAGGATACCGCCGAAAACTATGGAACAGACCATCAGCGGAATCCAGGCCTTTCCCACTTTCTCCTGAACTTCATCATGCGAGAACACGAAGTACCCCAGCAGGAAGGGAACAAGATAAAAAAGCGGCTTGTAGAGATTCAGAAGGCCGTCCAGGCCGGGTTGGGGATTCTGGATGAGCGTCTTCTCTCCCACCCAGAACAGCACGCCAAGCAGTATAATCCATACGCTGCCGGCTTTCCCGCACCAGTTCCAAAACTTGTCTTTCTTGTCCAATACCCTCACGAGCAGGAGTACGAGGCAAAGAAGCCACAGCACTTGAATGAACCATAGAGGGCCTGTGCCGCTTATAGCCATGATAATATATTTGGCTATTGCCGGGATGCCTTCAAATATTCCCTGGCGCGAGGCTACGACCGTATTGAAGTATCCCACCATCCAGTGGAACACGAAAAGACCGATGGTGCCTGGCACCAGAAGCTTACGCGTACGGGCCTTGAACCATTCCCGGGCAGGATGCTTTTCCAGCGCATACCGGGCACCGATTCCAGCCAGAATAAACAGAAGCGGCATGAACCAGGGGTATAGGATATACATCAAAATATCCTGATACTGTGGGACTTCGGGATACTCGCCAAATCCGCCGATGCCTCCAAAAACACCCTTATTATTGTAAAAATAGACCACGTGGTACAGCAGCACCAGAAGAACGGTCACCCAGCGCAGGTTGTCAATCCAATGCTTTCTCATTTCTGAAGGCCCTCCATTACCTGGTCGATAGCGCTCTGGAAGATTTCTGTCTTGACGAGCGCCATGCCTTTCTGGTCACCAAGCAGCAGCAGGGCGTCGCCGGGCTTGATATCATAGATTTTACGAGCATCGCGAGGAATTACAATCTGGCCTTTGTCGCCCACCTTCACCACGCCGAAGATGTATTTGCCGTCATTTTCTTGCATTTGTAGGAATTGTTAGAAATTTCCCACAAATATAACACAAATTATCGTGACTGCAAATAATGATGCCTTTGTTTTTTACTATATTTGCAATTACAATTCAATCAAGCTATGACAGAGAAAGTAAAGATGCTATCGGGACAGTTCTTCCGGGAATACAGGTGCGGCTGCTCGAAGATTTGCAGAATGAACCGATTTTGACTATTTTTGTTTATTAAACCGCAGGGTATGGAAAATACCATCAATCAAGATAAGAAGTGGAAGGTACTCTCAAGTGAGTATCTTATAAGCCGCCAATGTCTTACCGATAATTATTGTCTTTTATGAAAAAGCTTATTGCCGTTGTATCCATGATGCTTGGGCTTGCATTAGGGCTCAAGGCACAGGATCTTGATGCACAGTATGCATCAGACCTTCTGAAGGTTGGGAAGAAGGCCCCTGAGCTGGCACTTAAGGACCTTGACGGGAACATGGTCAAACTGAGCAGTTTCCGTGGCAAGAACGTTGTCCTTGTCTTCTGGGCTTCATGGTGCCCGGACTGCCGTGCAGAGGTGCCCATGCTTAAAGAGATGTACAGCAAGGCAGATCCTGACAAGGTGGTTTTCGTATCCGTTTCCTTTGACAGGACACTGGACGCAGTAAAAGAATTCGTCGCAGAACAGGAACTCCCTGGCGTACAGCTGTATGACCCTTCCGGAAAGAAGGATTCTCCGGTGAGCGCGGCGTTCCACATCAAGTGGATACCGTCCCTGTATCTGATTGGACCGGATGGGAGAATTGCTCTCGCAACGGTTATGGCGCAGAAAGTTGACGCTGCCCTTCAAAAACTGAAATAAGCTTATGAACAAGTACTTGGATATTGCACCCGAGGTGGCGGAAGCCTTGCGCCTTGGGAAGCCTGTCGTTGCATTGGAATCGACAATAATCTCTCACGGCATGCCCTATCCGCAGAATGTGGAGACAGCCCTGAAGGTAGAGGCTGTAATTCGGGAGAACGGCGCAGTGCCAGCAACGATTGCCATTATCGGCGGGCGTCTCAAGGCCGGTCTTTCTGCCGATGAAATTGAATACCTTGGAAAGAAAGGGCGTGAGGTTATCAAGGCCTCAAGGCGAGATCTTCCTGTCCTGGTTGCACGCGGGGCCGATGGCGCCACAACCGTCACTACCACCATGATGATAGCCGCCATGGCCGGAATCAAGGTTTTTGCAACCGGAGGAATAGGGGGAGTGCACCGTGGTGCCGAAACCACCATGGACATATCGGCAGACCTGGAAGAGCTTGCGAAGACCCCGGTGATGGTTGTCTGCGCCGGTGCGAAATCCATACTGGACCTGGGACTGACGCTGGAATATCTGGAGACCAAGGGGGTGCCGGTTATCGGCTATGGTACGGATGAACTACCTGCGTTCTATACGCGCATGAGCGGTTTCAAGGTCGATTACCGTATGGACACTCCAAAGGAGATTGCCGATGCTTTCCGCGTCAAACTCGAGGCCGGCCTTGATGGCGGCATGCTTGTGACAAACCCTATTCCGGAGGAGTATTCCATGGATCCGGAGGTAATTGACGCTGCTATTTCTCAGGCTCTTTCAGAAGCGTCTGCACAGGGCATTCGCGGCAAGGAAACAACGCCATTCCTCCTTGCCAGAATCAAGGACATAACAGGCGGAGATTCCCTTGCCAGCAATATTCAGCTGGTGCTTAACAACGCCAGGCTTGCCGCCGTAGTTGCTTCTTTACTGTAGATTGACGCCATTTTAGCTGTTTTTCCTTATAATTTGTAATAAAACTTGGGAAATCGGTTTTAATTACGTACATTCGCACTTGAAATCGTTCGCGGGTGGAACCGGGAGTATTGGAAAACCTGCAAGATGATGGAACAGTACAGAAACCTGGAAATATCGGAGCTTCCATTGAGCTCTCAATTCTTTAGTGATAAGGTGTCCTGCTTCCTTGAGGCCGCAGGACTTCGTATGGATGCGTTGGATACCTATTATGCTGTCCAGAGTCCTGCCGGAGACATACTTGCCGGTGCGGGCATTTCAGGAGATATCATAAAATGTGTGGCCGTATCTGAGGAGGTCCGATCAGAAGGCCTGCTCGCCCCTCTGGTATCCCGCATCATTCAGGATGCCTCGCTTCGTGGCCTCCATAATCTCAAGGTCTTCACCAAGCCTCAGTATCGTGAACTTTTTGAGAGTCTTGGTTTCAGGATGATTGCTCAGGCGCCGCAGGCTGTTCTGTTGGAAAACGGCAGGGGACTGGCGTCATATTGTGAGTATCTTCGCTCTATGAGACGCCCAGGGCGTTCCGGCGTTGTTGTCATGAACGCCAATCCTTTTACGCTTGGTCACAGGTATCTGCTTTCCGAAGCCTTGAAGCATGTTGACACGCTTTATGTGATACCTGTCATGGAAGATGTATCCATGTTTCCGTATTCAGAAAGGAAGGCCATGATTGAGGCCGCTGGTCTTGGAGACAGACTGGTGGTGCTTGATGGCAGTTCATATACCATCTCTGCCGCAACTTTCCCTACATATTTTCTGAAAGACCTGTCTGCTGCATCTGAAGAGCAGATGCGTCTGGACCTTGACCTGTTTGCGAAACATATAGTGCCGTCGCTTGGCGTCTCTGTGCGTTTTGTAGGCAGTGAGCCTTCAGATGCACTCACAGCACGTTATAATTCACTTATGGGAGAACTCCTCCCTGTAGAGGTGATGGAAATCGGACGCCTGAAAGCAGGGGGAGAGTATGTTTCTGCTTCGAGGGTGAGGGGGTATCTTAATGCCGGCCAATATGAGAAGGCATCGGCACTGGTCCCCGTATCTTCTCGTCCTTATCTTCTTGCAGCACTTGCAGAACGGGCGCTGAGAATGGAACTTGAGACGCCATTGAAGCCCGGCCTGGTTTGTCCGGAATCGACCGGTGCCCATAAGGACATGGACTATTCCGTGATGCTGAGGGGCATCGCCGCAATAAGACCGTTTTTTGCCCCGATGGCATCGGCACTGACTGCCGATGAACTCCAGAGCCTTGGAATTGAAGCGGAAAAGGCCATGCTTGCCGCAACAGGCGGCGTAAATACACACCGAGGCGCTATTTATGCATTCGGTCTGGTCTTGAACGCGGTAGCGCGTGAAATGCAAAACGCTGACAGACAGACGTTTATCCAAAAGGCTTGCAGCGAAAATGCGGTAAGCATTTTACGTAATTCGCAGACAGCCAAGGACTTGCATTTCACGGATAAAAGCATTCGGGGAGCGAGGGCTATAGCTTTGACCGGATACAGACAGCTGCTGGAAGACTGGCTTCCTTTCTACAGGAGGGAAAGAAACATCGGCAAACTGCTTATTTACATTATTGCCAGCCTGGATGACACCTGCATAGTTCACAGGGCAGGGGAGAAGCGCGCGCTGGAGGTAAGGCGTGAGGCAGAGCAGTTGTTGAATAACTATAGTGAAGATAATCTGAGACTCATGTGTGAACGCTTCCAGGAAGACAATATCTCTCCCGGAGGCGCTGCAGACATGCTTGCATTGACAATATTCATAGATTCTGTAATATGATAACACTTAATTCAGAAGGAGTATTTCTCCTTGATGGAAAAACTATCGCAAAAGAGGCTCCGCTCTCCAAGGACGAGGCCCGTGAGAACACCATTGCCTATCAGATTCTCAGAAAGCATGATGTGGATGGCGGCAAAGGTCCCGCCATGCACATCCGTTTCGACGCCATGGTGTCCCATGACATCACTTACGTAGGCATCATCCAGACTGCAAGGGCCAGCGGACTCACAAAGTTCCCGCTCCCTTACGCCATGACAAACTGCCACAATTCACTTTGCGCAGTAGGCGGCACCATCAACGAGGATGACCACGTGTTCGGCCTCAGTGCCGCCAAGAAATACGGTGGCATCTATGTGCCTGCCAACCAGGCGGTTATCCACCAGTATGCGCGTGAGGCTCTCACCGCTTGCGGCAACATGATCCTTGGCTCTGATTCCCATACGCGCTATGGCTCGCTTGGCAACATGGGCGTCGGCGAAGGTGGTGGCGAACTTGTGAAGCAACTTCTTGAGAACACTTGGGACATACAGGCACCTCAGGTAGTCCTGGTATGGCTTGAGGGCAAGCCCAAGAGGGGTATCGGCCCGCATGATGTGGCCATCTCCCTCGTAAAGGCTACGTTCGAGAGCGGTTTCGTGAAGAACAAGGTTCTTGAATTCGCAGGCCCCGGCGTAAAGGAACTGCCCGTCGACTTCCGTAACGGCATCGATGTCATGACCACGGAAACTACCTGCCTCAGCTCTATCTGGGTTACCGACGAAAAGGTCAGGGAGTATTTCGAGATGCATAACCGTCCTCAGGCTTACAAGGAACTGAGGCCCGGTGCAGTGGCATATTACGATTCGATGATTACCGTGGATCTTTCCAGCCAGGAGTCCATGATAGCCCTTCCTTACCACCCGTCCAACGCCGTGTCCATCCACAAGCTCCAGGCCAATCCCGAAAAGGTCCTTAAGGCCGTTGAGGAAGACACCAGAAAGCGCTTCGGTGACGGTGTTCACCCTGACCTCCTCTCCAAGATCCGTGACGGAAAGGTTTATGCCGACCAGGGAATCATAGCAGGCTGTTCCGGCGGTACTTACGATAATCTCTCCGAGGCAGCGACCATCCTGAAGGGCAAATCCATCGGCAATGACTACTTTACGATGAGCGCCTATCCTCAGAGCACTCCGGTTTATCTTGCCACAACCCGCAATCACATTGCCGAGGAACTCCTTGAGGCCGGCGTAGTGATCAAGCCTGCATTCTGCGGCCCCTGCTTCGGCGCAGGTGATGTCCCTTCCAACAATGGACTTTCCATCCGCCATACGACCCGTAACTTCCCCAACCGCGAAGGCTCAAAGCCCGGCCAGGGGCAGATTTCGATGGTTGCCCTCATGGATGCCCGTTCCATCGCAGCTACTGCAGCAAACGGCGGCGTAATCACTGCCGCAACAGATATCGAATACGAAGACAATCACAAGCCTTACATCTTTGACGGCCGAATCTACGAAAAGCGCGTTTACAACGGTTACGGCAAGGCTATGACCGATGAGCCTCTGCGCTATGGCCCCAACATCAAGGACTGGCCAGAAATGCCTGCCCTTCAGGAGAATATGCTCCTTGAGCTTGCTGCTGTCATCCAGGATCCCGTGACCACTACCGACGAACTCATCCCTTCCGGAGAGACCTCCAGCTATCGTTCGAACCCTCTCAAACTCAGCGAATTCGCCCTCTCCCGCCGCGTTCCGGAATATGTAGGCCGTTCAAAGAGAATCCAGGCCGATGACCGCAACCGCCGCGCAGGCGAGCTCACCGAAGACCTCCTCAAGGCCCTTGCCATTACCGGGACATCGGCAGAAAGCACATCCTTCGGCTCATGCGTCTTTGCGCGCAAGCCCGGTGACGGCAGCGCCCGCGAACAGGCCGCATCCTGCCAGAAGGTGCTGGGCGGTGATGCCAACATCTGCTACGAGTACGCAACAAAACGCTATCGCAGCAACTGTATCAACTGGGGTATCGTACCTTTCACCATCGACAAGGATGTTGAATTCGATTATGCCCCCGGTGACTATGTCTTTGTTCCCGGTATCCGCGAGGCTGTCCTTGGCGGTGCCGAAAGTGCCGATGCAAAGGTCATCACCCGTGACGGCCGCTGCGTTCCCATCGTGCTCCACTTCTCTCCTCTCAATGAGACAGAGCGTCAGATTCTTGCCGATGGGTGCCTTATGAATTACTATAAAAACAATAAATAAGATTTCTCGACTTCGCTCGAAATGACAAGAGGAAAGCTCGAAATGACAAAAGTTATGGAAAAGATTAAAATGACCACTCCGCTCGTCGAAATGGACGGCGATGAAATGACCAGAATTCTGTGGAAGATGATCAAGGATGAACTCATTCTTCCCTTCGTTGACCTCAAGACCGAATACTATGACCTTGGACTTCCGTATCGTGACAAGACATCGGACCAGGTGACCATCGACTCTGCAAATGCGACCAAGCGTCTTGGCGTTGCAGTGAAGTGCGCGACCATCACTCCTAACGTGCAGCGCATGAGCGAATACAACCTCCACCAGATGTGGAAGAGCCCTAACGGCACCATCCGCGCAATGCTTGACGGAACCGTGTTCCGTACACCTATCACCATTCCCAGCATTCACCCTGCAGTGAAATTCTGGAAGAAGCCCATCACTATCGCCCGTCACGCATACGGTGACGTCTACCGCGATGTTGAGATCCAGACTACCGAACCCGGTGTAGCAAAGCTTGTTTTCGAAGGTGCATCAGGTGAACGCATTGAGGAAGTCATCCATGAGTTCGCAGGTCCCGGCGTCATCGAGGGTATGCACAACACCGACGCTTCAATCCGCAGCTTCGCCCACTCCTGCTTCAAGTATGCTCTTGACGTGAAGGAGAACCTCTGGTTCGCGACCAAGGACACCATCTCCAAGAAGTATGACGGGCGCTTCAAAGCTATCTTCGAGGAAATATATGAGAAGGAATACAAGGAAGCTTTCGAGGCCGCGGGCATCGAGTATTTCTATACCCTTATCGACGATGCAGTTGCCCGTGTAATGCGTTCTGAGGGCGGTTTCATCTGGGCTTGCAAGAACTACGACGGCGATGTCATGTCAGACATGGTATCCACCGCATTCGGTTCCCTGGCCATGATGACCTCCGTACTTGTCAGCCCCGACGGCAAGTACGAGTATGAGGCAGCTCACGGCACCGTGACCCGCCACTACTACAAGTATCTGAAGGGAGAAGAGACTTCCACCAACCCTATGGCAACCATCTTTGCATGGAGTGGTGCATTACGCAAGAGGGGAGAGCTTGACAACCTTCCTGAGCTTGTGAACTATGCAAACCAACTGGAACAGGCCTGCTTCGACACCCTGAACGAAGGCCTTGAGACCAAGGATCTTGTGAACCTTTCAGAAGGTATCACCCCCAAGGGACTTACTTCACTCCAGTTCCTCCAGGAAATCCGCAAGCGCCTCGAGATTCGCCTGGGTGCTTAGTATTTGACTACCAGCCCTTGCGGATGTTCTCTGCCATTTCGTGGGCGAGACGTGCGCGGGCTTCACTGGAGTACCAGGCGATGTGGGGAGTGAGATGGAGGCGTTCCGGGTGCTCAAGATTCATCAAGGGGCTGCTCAGAGGGAGCGGCTCCTTTACGTATACGTCGATGCCTGCGCCGGCGATGAGACCTTCATCCAGGGCGCGGGCAAGGTCTGCCTCGACGGCGATGCCGCCGCGGCCGGTGTTCACCAGTATGGCCGTTCGTTTCATCTTGCGGAACTCTTCATAGCCGATGAGTCCGGCTGTCCTCTCATTGTACGGAGCATGTATTGAAATGACGTCCGAGCGCTCCAGGAGCTCATCAAGTGATACAGAAGGATAGTCCTTGCAATGGCCTGTGCCTGAAGTGGAATAGTAGATGACATCCATTCCGAAAGCCTTGCCGACAGCAGCCACCTTCTGGCCGATGGCGCCCATGCCAACTATGCCAAGGGTCTTGCCTGCAACTTCCGTGAACGGATGCGCATAGTCCACATGAACGGGATTCTTGCTGTATGCCCCGCTTTTCACGAATTCCTCATAATGGAATGCGCGTCCAAGCAGGTTCAGAATATGCATCCAGGCAGTCTGGGCAACGGAATCCGTCGAGTAAGCGGCAACATTCCTGACGATTACGCCTCTTTCCTCACAAAGCTTGACATCGATATTGTTGATACCGGTGCCGGCCTCACAGATGAGTCTGAGCCTGGGCGCGGCATCCAGAAACTCCTTGTTTACGATTACTTTGTTGAGTAGGGCGACATCGGCATCTTTAACCCTTTCGCGGGCTTCTTCTGACGTAGAACTGTCGTAGCAAATAAGCTCTCCCTGTGCTGCAATTTCTGCAAGCGAAGCATCTCCCATGGAGATTGCATCCAAAAATACTATCTTCATGGACGCAAAATTAATGATATTTTTGTATATTTGGCCCTAATTATGGCCACAGTAAAGGAAATATTGTCCCGAATTGACGAAAACGCCCCCTATCGTATGGTATTGGAGGCCTCAGTCAGGGATTACTGCGTCCTCGCGCTCAATTTCCTGAGGGGGCAGGCCGATTTTTCCCGTTACTTCGAATCCCGCCTTCCGGATCCGCTCCCTGTCATGGACAAAGAGGTATCGGCCAGAATATTTGCCACAGAAAGGTATTGCGTCCAGCTTTACAAGCCCTCGGAGGAGGCCCTTCTTGCCGATGCCATCGCAGACCTCGCCTTTGCCCAGGCCGAACGCCTTACCCTCGTCACCCCTTCTTCCCCCCAGGCCGATGACCGCGAACGTGCCGACGTATACATCGTCGCCGTATATACCCTTTTCGCCATCACCCTGCATGAACGTACAGACTTCGCAGCCTTGTTCCTGGAGGCATGGGCCAATTTTGTCCAGTTTGCCAGTGCCCGCCAGGTACGCAAGCATTACGACCAATCATGGAACAGCCGCTATGAATCGTTGTTCTATCCACTAGGATAAGCAAAATGAAAAAAAACCTATTGTTCTTTCTTTTTCTGCTGCTGAGTGCTCTTCCGGCCGCATCACAAAAGCATTCCGTCCGTCTTGGGTGGGGTGACATGTTGTATGAAACAGCAGTGTTTCACTCAAGCACGGAGCATAAGTTCGTTACGCCATCGGCCCTGCCGGAAGATTTCTCCATCAGGGAGAGATACGGCTACGGGTATACCGGCCACATTTTTGCCGAATACCAGTATCGGGTGGGTCACAACATCCGTGTTGGCGGCATGATGGACTTCGAAGGCATTTTCTGGAAAGAGGCCGATTTTGACAGGAACCATAGTATTAAAGGCGCGGTGCAGACAGTCAACAATTATGACCTATCACTGATTCCGACTGTCCGTTTCGACTACTTCAACCACGAAACCGTGAGCCTTTACTCCGGGCTTGGCCTTGGCCTGCTCATGGCATTCGACAACATCGGAGGCTTTGAACTGTCTCCGCTTTCCAATTTCAACCTGCTTGGTGTCGAAGTCGGACGCGGTCACTGGGCGGGAGCAGCTGAATTGGGCTTCATGACGGCTCTCTCCGGTGGCAATAAGGTTTATATGCTTGGGTCAAAGCTCATTTCCGTGAGCGTTAATTACAGATGGTAATGAGAAGATTATATATTTTGCTTTTCGCAGGCATCGTTGCAGCATGCCACCAGCCGGAGATTCAGTTCGAAGACTTTGATACCTTTAAGGTAACGTCAGTTAAGCCTGCTCCGGTTGCAATGGAGGACGGAACACTCAACCCGGAAATCAGACTCATGGAAACGAACTGCGATGAGCCTGAAACCAAGGTCGCCGTCACGTCGGCCGCACTTGCCGTACAGAATATTCTTGGTGTAATCACAAGCAACTCTGTAATAAACATTGCAGGCACATATACAGGTCACGACATTGACGGCTCTCAAATCACTCTTTCCGGAAAGCTCCTTGTCCCCGCCAAAGGCCCTGTAAAGAACCTTGTCATTGTGAGCCACTACACTATAGGTGCAAATTACGAGTGCCCTTCGGAGTGCTTCCCGCTCGAGGGTATCCTTGCGGCAAAGGGATATGCCGTAGTGATTGCAGACTACATCGGCTATGGTATCACGGCCAACCGTATTCATCCTTACATGCATGTAGAGAGCACTGCCCGCAGCGTGGTGGATATGGCTCTTGCAGTGAAACCGTATCTTGAGCATATCGGCAAAAAGCCTGAGAGCAACCAGGTAATCCTGATGGGTTATTCACAGGGCGGCGCCACTACTCTCGGCGTCATGCGCCTGATCCAGCGGGAATACCTTGAAGAGTTCCCAATAAAGAAGGTTTACTGCGGAGGCGGCCCCTACGACCTTGCCGCAACATATGACACTGCCATTGAAAGCGGTAAGACGGGCATTCCCTGCGCCATTCCGATGATTGTGCAAGGCGTGAATGCCGGGCAGGGACTTGGTCTTGACCTCAAGGATTTCTTCACGCCAAAGCTCCTTTCCTGCTACAATGAGCTCATCAATTCCAAGCAGTACACAGTCAAGGGAATCAATGTCGCACTGGGGACAAATAACCTCTATGACCTCATGACAGATGGCGCACGTGACAAACATAATCCCAAGACGGCAAAACTGTATAGGGCCCTGATGATTAACTCGGTCCTGGATTTCTGGCCCGTGGCGCCCATCTTCATGTTCCACAGCCTGGATGACCAGACTGTCCCGTTCGAGAACGCCCTAAGGGCGGAACATGCCTTCAAGGGCATAGACATCAGCTTTGACTTCGGTCATTACGGAAACCACGGAAACGGAGCCATCATGTTCATAACCAACGTTGCCAAGATTCTATGAGAAAGATTTTCTATGCAGCTGCAATCCTGCTGCTTGCCGGCTGCGCTTCACAGAAAGACAAGTTCAACCCGGATCCATGCTCTTTTGACATCAAGATTACCGAGCTCAAGGGGACCAGAATCAAGTTCACCATTACACCCGAGGACGAATATGCATGCTATGCTTTTGGCATAGTGAATTCCTATGATCCAAGATTCAATGGATCGGCAGCGGAGCTGGCAGAAGATCAGATAAACTGGATGAATGAAGCCTACGAACTGATGAGTAGTTACGGAGATTTTTCCAGCAGTTTCATGGATATAATGTGTTACCGCGGCCCGCGTAATCTGAGTTTGGATGATTTGGTATCGGATACTGAGCATAAAATTATCTTTATTCAGGTTAATCCTCAGACACACAGCCTGATCGGCACACCGCAGGTTGTCCAGTTCAGGACAAAACAAGTTGTAAAGAATACCGGCCTTACCTTCGATATCAGTTTTGAAGGAGACAAGGTCATCATTGTCCCGTCAGACCCGGACGCAACCTATTACTGGGATTACGACAACAAACTACTCATCGAGGACAGGTATATAACTCCAGGAATCTACTTCAAGAAACTCATATACATGTATGAGGACTATGATTTCATGAACAATATCCTGAGCAAGGGACGTGATGAATGGGAGTTTGCCGTCGATGATCCCGAAATGGTTGAAGGCGAAACCTGTACGCTTGTTGTGGCGGGATATGAAAATGGTGAAATCAATACTGATCTCACCATACTTGATTTCATCTATCGCAAGGGAGACATAACACCCCTTTACTGATTATTTCTTCGTCTTGATAGATGCAATGCCGCTTTTGGATGTGGTGAAGTCCTGGCAGTCCAGGCGGCGTGCGTCGATGTCGCCGACTCCGTTCACGGAGAAGCTGGCTTTTACTGCCTTTCCGGAAAGGTCGATGTCTCCTGCACCGTTCACTATTACCTTAAGTTCCTCAACGTCAATGTTATCGGCCTCGATGTCCCCGGCTCCGTTGAACACGAAGCTAAGGGTTGGGACGGTGATGCCGTTGAATTCGAAATCTCCGGCGCCGTTCACTTCCACTTCGAGGGTTTCAGTGGACTTATAACCGCTTTTGAGGTCTACGTCGGCAGCGCCGTTCACCTCAAGTCTCTTGAGGGTGGGGAGGGTGATATAGATGTTGAATTCCTCGGCCCTGATGTTTACGTTGTCGATGGTTTCGAGGACGAGTTTGCCGCCGGAAACCTTGTAGTCAAGGTACTGGAAGACGTCTTCATTAGCCTTGACAAGGACCTTGAAGGTCTCTCCCTGGGTGAGTTCCATGTCTGAGGAACCGTTCACGACGATAGCATCGAAGCCTGTGAGGTCAAAGGTTTTCTGTGTGACGGGACCCTTGCAGGTAACTTTTTTCCCGTTTCCAACAGTAATTCCGCTCATGTTGAAATTGCATGCGGCCAGCATTGCTGCTGCGGCCATGATTACCATAATCTTTTTCATATCAGTCAAATATTGTTGAGTCAAGTCCAAGGAGCTGCATGCGGCGCTTGATGGCCGGGACTTCCTTTGTGAGGAATTCCTCTTTTTGTGCAGCAAGTATTTTTTCGCGGGCATCGGCAGATACGAAATAGCCGATGCCTCTCTTGTTATAGATGATTTCCTCTGCGGTGAGTTTTTCGTAAACCCTCATTACCGTGTTGGGGTTAACGCCGATTTCTGCACCGTACTCACGCACGGAAGGGATTCGTCCGTCGGGAGACAGTTTGCCGGTGAGAATGCTGTCGCACAGGGCATCGGCAATCTGGAGGTAGATGGGTTTTTCTGAGTGGAAGTCCATGGCTTAATGCTTTATGGTCTTGATTCTGTAAAGGATGCCTCCAGCAAGGCACAGTGCGGCTGCAGTGAAGATTCCTGAAAGCCATACGAGGGTGGTGTTGAGATTCTGGACCTCGTTGGTTATGAGGTCGACGGAGTCTGCGCGCATTGCCAGAGCGGAACCGCTGATGATGGAGATTATGAGGCTTGATACAAAGGCGATAGCAATGCCCCAGAGAATCTTGTAGCGCTTGAAGCAGATTCCGCAGAGGAGCCAGTAGAGGAAGTTGAAGCAGAAACCGGCAATCCCCATCCAGATTATGGTGCCGATGGTGAAAGGATATTCTGCCGCATCCAAGGTGCCAAATTTGCTGATTCCATCAGCGATGCTTGATATGAGTGAAGCACCGCTGGTGTGGTCTACAAGGCAGAGAAGCCAGTCGACACCAAAATATACGACGATGAAGAGGACGGGAATGATGATGAGAGTCATGATGAGCATGGATATCCATTTCTCAACTCCCGATGCCGGGACCATGAGCCATGCGCTGCCGGCCTTTTTCTCTGTAAGATACCCGTAGGTGCGGGTCTGATAGAACTCCAGGGCGCAGAAAGCGAGGAATGCGACTATCATCCTTCCGTCAAAACCCGGAGCCTGCCACGTCTGGTGGAAAACGAGGTTCCAGCTGATTACTACAACATACAGTACAAGCCCGGCCAGGCTGATGCCAAGCGCCGCCTTAATGTGGTTTCTCCACATCTGTACGAGGTCATATTTGAAGTAGTTCCAGAAACGGGAACCGTTGAATGTCTCACTTTTCATAATCCAAGGTCTTTAATGGTGTCTTTGTGTGCGTGTACTGCGTTGAAGAGGGCTTCAAGGTTTACCTTTGACTCTTCGCCTGTGGTGTTGGGATACACCTGTACGGTGCCGCCGGGGGTGCGCTCCAGATAGAGAGCATCGGCATGAATCTCAGAGCCGTAGTCGAAGAACAGCTTCTGGCTGATGGCTTCCAGGGAAGCGTTCATGAGCACGGCCTCCTTGTCAAGGATGATGACGGGGTCGATGATGTTCTCAAGATCCCTTACCTGATGGGTGGAAATCACCACCACGCTGTCTTCTGCGGTGTATTTGGTGATGGCGCTTCTGAACTGTGCCTTGGAGGGAATGTCGAGGCCGTTTGTGGGCTCGTCCATGAAATAGTGACGCGCATTGCATGCGAGAGCAAAGGCAATCCAGGTCTTTTTGAGCTGACCGGAACTCATTGTGTCCATGCGCTGCGAAGGCTCAACCTCGAATTCAGAAAGAATCTGAAGATACTTTGCCTCGTCATATTCTGGCCAGAGTTTTCCGGTCTCAAGGCCGAAGACATCGGCCCTGGAATGGGCAGGGGAGACCTCGTCAGGGAGATAGAACTGTTCGGCTAGGAGGGAGGGCTGGCGGTCCCGGGGGTTGCGTCCGTCTGTGTCGATAGTGCCTTGCTGCGGCTTCTTGAGCCCGCAGAGAAGAGTGAGGAGGGTGGTTTTTCCCACGCCGTTCTCTCCAAGGAGGCCGTAGATGTTGCCACCTTTGAGCTCCATTGAGATGTTTCTCAGGACAGCCTTGGAGCCGTAGGCGAACGAGAGATTGCTGACGTTTATCATAGCTTGCGAGTGTGTTAGTTCATTAGTACACTGCAAAGGTAGTGATAAAAATCAATTATGCAAATTAATTTGTGATTTTTTTCGCCAGTCTGACGGATTATCTCCTGTAACGGCCTTGAACTGCCTCAGAAAATTGCTCCTGTCTTCAATTCCGACTTGTCTTCCTATTGTAGACAGAGGCAGTTCCGGATGCTCCAGAAGCAGCCTTTTGGCTTCCTCGACGCGAAGTCTGGAACGTAGGGTGCGAAAATCCTCCCCCAGCACCTCCAGGCAGTACTTATGCAGCAGGGCCGATGTTGTGCCGATGCGCTTTGCGCTGTCTGAGGGGGTAGGGTCGGGTAAAAGAAACGCCTTGGTGTCTATCCATTTGCGGACGGCGGCATCAAGGCGCTTCAATGTATCTGACGGAATGTTTGTATTACCAGCCAAGAACGTATGCGAAGATGAGGGGTGCTACGATGGTTGCGTCGGATTCCACGATGAATCTGGGGGTGTCAGGTGCGAGCTTGCCCCAGGTAATCTTCTCGTTGGGAACGGCACCGGAGTAGGAACCGTAAGAGGTTGTGGAATCGGAAATCTGGCAGAAATATGCCCAGAGAGGAGTGCCCTCCCAGCCAAGATCCTGCTCCATCATGGGAACGCAGCAGATAGGGAAGTCGCCTGCGGTACCGCCGCCAATCTGGAAGAAACCGACGCCGGGAGCGTTCTTCTTGTACCAGTCTACGAGGAACATCATGACCTCTACGCCCTGGATTACCATGTGGGGATCATACTCGCCGCGGATTACGTGTGCAGTGAAGATGTTGCCGGTGGTGCAGTCTTCCCATGCAGGGCAGATAATAGGGATGTTCTTTTCGCATGCAGCGACAACCCAGCTGTCCTTGGGGTCAATCTCATAGTACTGCTTGAGAACGCCGCTGCGGATCATCTGATAGATGAACTCATAGGGTAGATATCTCTTGCCCTCTGCCTTTGCCTTGTCCCAGACCTCTACGAGGTGCTTTTCCAGACGGCGGAAAGCCTCTTCTTCAGGGATGCAGGTATCTGTGACACGGTTGTAGTGGTTGTCGAGGAGTTCCTGCTCCTGCTGGGGAGTGAGGTCACGGTAACCGGGTACACGATAGTAGTGGCTGTGGGCGACCAGGTTCATGATGTCTTCCTCAAGGTTGTTTGCCGAGCAGCAGACGAAGGCAATCTTGTCCTGGCGGATCATTTCAGCAAGGGAGAGGCCGAGTTCTGCCGTACTCATGGCACCTGCCATGGCGAGGAACATCTTGCCACCCTTTGCGAGGAGGTCTTCATAAGCCTTTGCGGCATCTACGAGAGCTGCTGAGTTGAAATGACGATAATGATGAGTAATGAATTGAGAGATAGGACCCTTTTCCATTTTATTTTAGTTATTTTAAAAAATTTAGTTCTTTTTCAAAAATTATATACAAAGGTAATCTTTTTTTGTTAACTTTGTCTTTCGAAAAACAGAAAAAACTGTTTAACCCTATAAACCTAAATTATCATGAAGAAATTCTTCCTTGCACTGGTTGCCATGTTCGCAATCACCGCAGTTGCTTCTGCAACAAACTACACCGCAGACGATTCAGCTATCGATGCAGCTATCGAGAACGCAATCGAGGTTGACGCTTTCAACCTTGGCGGCACCACTACTGCTCCCCTTGGCGCAGCTTACGTGGCAGCTGGCAACAACGACGTTATCGCAGTTCTTCTTACCTGGTTCCTCGGACCCTTCGGTATCCATCGTATCTACATGGGTGCAGACAAGCTCACATGGCTCTGGTATACTCTCCTAAGCTTCGTAGGTGTAGGTCTCGTGATTGCATTTATTGACGTTGTGGTTGAAATTGTCGGCCTTGTTGATGGTTCCGGCCTTGGCAAGTACTATGACAACCCCAAGCTGATCATGTGGCTGTAATGCAGAAAAGAAGCCTTCTGTCCGTCCTGCTGTTTTTATGCGTAGTGTGTGCACAGGCCCAGAAGAGGGTCAGTGTGGATGCTCAGATTAAAAACGTTGCAGACGGAAAGGTTACAACGGTCACCAGGCGGATTCTCTGTGACAGGAGCGGACGTGTGGTGACCGTTTCTCTTTCATCACCCCAATCATATCTTATAAGGAATCTCAAGGGAGAGGTCAAACTATACATTCCGTCCACAAATGAGGTCATGAGCATGATTGATCCCTCGTTCACGACAGGTAATGAATTGTTGTATATCTTCCTCTCCGGCCACACCGACGACCTTGGCCTCGGCTATTTGGGGTATATGCTCCAGAAGTCAGAATTTGATGCCGAGGGCTATCTTAAGCGTACTTTTGTGACAAAAGACAAGGATGCCGCTACCATAGAACTCGTTCTCAAGGACTACCTGCCCGTATACGTGGAATACAGGGGCCCGTCAGGGAACGTTTTGGCAAAGACCTATCTTTCCGGGTATGACAGGAAAGCCTCCTTTGTCTTTCCTTCAAGGGTTACTGAAATTACTTACGTCCCCCAAAAGAAGGATTCAATCATAACCCGTACAATTTACACGGTTCCGGACCTTTCCGGAACAGACCCTGATTTTGATTATCAGGTCCCCAAGGGCGCAAAACCCGCAGATAATCCACTGAATCGGCTTAAGGAAGCGGTCAAATGAGAAAGTTCAGCGTTCTCATCATGACGCTCTGTCTATGTACCGGTCTTGCCGCTCAGAAGGTGCAAGGCCCTTTTTCTTTTGCCGACCATCTCATGTCCACCTCTTTCCTGAGTCATGCAGGAAAGGATTATATAAAGGTAGTTCCTCCCAAGCCCACGGACTTTGCATTCAGTGCCGATGAGCCATACGCCCATGTTTCCGACGACATGGATTTCATCGGCTATCTGCTGGAATCAGGCCTCAAGGAGGATGCGCTGACGCTTCTTGGAGAGAAGGCGTATTTCCCTTCCGATACGCTGGAGTATCTTGCCGGCCTGGCTCTATTCGATGACCGGCAGTTTGAAGGTGCGGCAAGGCATTTTGGCATGTCTGGAGGTGCATTTGAGGCCCCTTCTACCTTCCTTGGATCATATTCACTCATTCATACCGGCCGCCTTGACGAGGCTGAATATGCCTTGTCTTCATACGAAGGGGAGTACGCGGAACTTGCAAAGCTCCAGCTCGCCGGTATCGGCCTTATTCAGAAAGATTTTGATGCCTGCCGGAAGGCCATGGCGTCATTTACATATCAGGACCACAGGCTTGCAGACAGTGAAAACGCCATCGCAGGCCTGTGCAAGGACATTTCCAGACGCAATAAAAGCGCTTTTGCCGCTGCGTGCATGTCGGCCGTGATTCCCGGGGCAGGCAAGGTTTATGCGGGCAAGACCGGGGAAGGCGTGGCCGCATTCATGACGGTCGTGCCTCTGGCGGTGATTACTGCAGAGCAGTGGAAGAAAAACGGCCCCTCGCACTGGGGAACAATCCTTTCCGGGGCTCTGTTTTCGTTATTCTATATCGGCAATATCTACGGAAGCTATGTTTCCGTGGGCGTTCAGGAACAAGTTGTAGGCGATGAAGTCAAGGCTCTTGTCATGTATAATCTGCATATTCCTCTCAGGAGCTTTTTCCGTTAGGGCGCAGTCCCTGGCGCTGAAGGCCGTGGAATATGAGAGAATCATCTTCGAGGGGGCTGCTCCTGCGGCCGCCAACGATGCCGTGCTCTCCCGCGCAGACTGCCTTGTCCGGTTGGAGCGCTGGGCCGATGCCGATGCCTGCCTTGCCCGCCTTCGGATGTATGCGCTTGGGCCGGAGCAGAGGGCTGAATCGGCATACCTCAAGACTCTTTGCCAGTACAGGCTTGGGAACTACGATGCAGCGCTTGCGGTGATGAACGAGGCTGAGTTTCCGTCGGGGCGAGAGGCGTTGAAACTGAAGGCGCTCGTGCTTGCGGGGGCGCAGCAATTTGACGAGGCGCTGGAGCAGGCCACTCCGCTGGTTTCGGACAGGAAAGCGCTGGATGCTCTGTTCTCCTTGCGGCCTAAGGAAAAATCGGCCCGGAAGGCGCTGTTCCTTGGAATTATACCAACTGCCGGACATATATATCTGGAAAGGCCGGATCTCTGGTGGACTACTGTGGGGACGGTTGCTTCGGCAGGGCTGGCCGTTTATGAGGCGGTTTCCGGAAACTGGCTCACGGCTATCCTCGGAGGGGGAATGCTGCTTAACACCATCTATGTCGACAATAATCTGAGGCCGACGGAATCAATCGTTATGAAGTATAATTCCGAGAGCCTGAAAAAATTCCTTGAAGAGCTTGAAACCATATTGGAATTTTAGTGCGCTTTTGCTAACTTTGCGAATCTAAAATCCCAACCCGATGGTCCAGGTCTATTGCAAGAACACCAAGGAGTCCAAGCGTTTCCCCGAGGGAACTGCTCTTCTTCAGATGCTTTCAGAATTCGAGTTTCCCTGCCCTTACCCCATTGTGTCCGCCAAGGTGAACAATGTGTCACAGGGCCTGAAATTCAAGGTATATCAAAACAAGGACATCGAGTTTATAGATGTCCGCGAATCGAGCGGCATGAGAGTGTACAGCCGCTCGCTTTCTTTTTTGATGTACAAGGCGGCCTTGGACGTGTTCCCGGACAGCAAGCTCTATATCGAGCATCCCATCTCCCATGGCTACTTCTGCCATCTCAGGAAGGCTGATGAGACTCCGCTCACTCCGGAGGATATCGAGGCCCTGAAGGCCAGGATGCTGGAATTGGTGTCAAAAGACCTGCCGTTCCACCGTTATGATGTCCAGACTGAACGGGCAATCAGGGAGTTCCGCAAGTCCGGCTATGAAGACAAAGTACGCCTCCTTGAAACCAGCGGTGAAGCTTATACAGACTATTATACCCTTGGAGATACGTCTGATTATTATTATGGCAAACTGGTTCCTTCCACAGGTTATCTCACAGTATGGGACCTGATGCCTTATCATGACGGCCTCCTTCTTCGTCTTCCCATGAGGTCAGACCCTTCCAAGGTTGCTCCCTTTGAAGATCAGCCGCGCACATACGAGATGTTCAACGAGGCCCTTCGCTGGAATATCATCATGGGGCTTTCCACGGTAGGCGACGTGAATGAGGCATTCCTTGCGGGGCGTGCAAGCGAGCTCATCCAGATTGCTGAAGCCCTCCAGGAAAAGAAAATAGTCAAGATTGCCGAAGAAATCGACCGTCGCTACCGCAGCGAGAATCCTCTCAAGGTGGTCCTTATCACCGGCCCTTCATCTTCCGGCAAGACAACCTTCTGCAAGAGGCTCTCCATCCAGCTCAAGGCCTGCGGCCTCAAACCCATCTCCCTTTCCACTGACGATTATTTCGTGAACAGGGCCGACACCCCCAAGTTCCCCGACGGCACCTACGACTTCGATAACTTCGACACCGTGGACCATGCACTCATGGAGTCCCATATCATGAAACTCATTGCAGGGGAGGAGGTGTCTGTACCTGAATACAACTTCGTGACCGGTCTCAGGGAATACAATGACAGAAAGCTGCGCCTTGGTCCGGGCAGCATACTCCTCATAGAAGGTATCCACGCACTCAATCCCGCTCTTACTTCGGAAGTGCCCGAAAGTGCCAAGTTCCGCATTTTCATCAACACCCTCACGGCAACTCAGCTGGACGATCACAACTGGATTCCAACTGCCGACAACCGCCTTCTCCGCCGCATAGTAAGGGATTATAACAAAGGCGCCTACTCTGCCAGAGAGTCAATTTCCAACTGGAAAAACGTTCTCTGTGCAGAGCGCAAGTGGATATATCCCTTCCAGGAAACGGCCGACGTGATGTTCAACAGCGCTTATCTCATCGAGTTCGCCGTCATGAAGAATCATGCCGAACCCATCCTTCGCAGCGTTCCTCAGAACTGTCCCGAATACTCGGAAGCCCACCGCCTCCTGAAATTCATCCACTACTTCGTCCCTGTGCCGGACAAGGAAATCCCCGCGACCTCCCTTCTCCGTGAATTCATCGGCGGGTAACTGCTTAATCCAAAGCTTCGAAAATGCGGGAACGGACCTCTTCGATGGTGCCGGTGCCGTCAATTTCCTTGTACTTGTCCTGTGCCTTATAGAACTTTATAAGGGGTTCAGTCTTGGCATGATAGGTTTCGATGCGGTGCTCTACGACTTCGGGGCGGGCGTCGTCGGCACGGTCTTCAACCATGGCACGGTGGGCGATTCTGGTCTTGATGAGGCTGTCCGGAATCATGATGGAAAGGCATGCGGTGACGCTTTCTCCGTGTTTTTCGAGCATGGCATCAAGGGCTTCTGCCTGGGCGATTGTGCGGGGGAAACCGTCGAGAAGGAAACCGTCTACACCTTCAGTGCTGCGGAATTTGGCGTCAATCATGTCTTCGACAACCTGGTCCGGGACGAGGTTGCCTTCATCAATAAGTGCCTTGGCCTTGAGACCAAGTTCTGTTCCGGCGGCGATTTCGCTGCGGAGGAGTTCCCCTGTTGAGAGATGGCAGAGATTGTAGCGTTCTACCATTGCGCCGGCCTGGGTGCCTTTACCAGCACCGGGAGGGCCGAAAAGAACATAGTATTTCATTATTCGTCCAGTACGTAAATGTCTCTTGAGTTGCGCCCAAGTTCGTCATAATCAAGACCGAAGCCCACAATGAACTTGTTGGGGATTTCAAGGGCTACGTAATCCAGCGGAATTTGTTTCTTGTATACTTCCGGTTTCAGGAGCATGGTGCAGATGCGGACATCTGCAGCGCCAAGGGAGAAGAGCATTTTCTCCATTGCCTCTACTGTGTTTCCAGTGTCTACGATATCTTCTACAACGATAATGGAACGGCCTTCAATGCCCTTGATAACGGTTTCGCTCTTTACGATGCCGGTAGAACGGGTGCCCTCATAGGAGGAGAGTTTTGCAGCCTTTACAATGCAGGGGAACTTTATGCGTTTGAGAAGTTCACCCATAAAGATCATGGCACCGTTGAGGGTGCAGAGAAGAATGGGGGCGTCTTCTTCCGTTACGCCTTCAAAGTCATGATTGATTTTTTCTGCAAGAATGTCGATGGCTTCTTCAATTTCTGCATTGGGAATGAGCGGCTTGAAAATGCGGCCGTGTAGGGTTATCGTGTTTTCCATAACGAGAGAAATTTAGGTTTTCACAAATTTAAGAAATAACCTGCAAAAAATGTGCAATTATTTACGATTCGCAAAAACATTGTGAAACCGCACTTTTTTCTTTAATCATATTGCTTTTAACGCTGCCCTTTTCTATTTTGCGCCATGAAAAGATTGTGGGTGATAATGGTTTTGTTATGCGCAGAATGGCATGTATCTGCGCAGGATGAACTTCTTAGAGCAGCAATGTACATTCATGGGCTTGGAAGCGAAGAGGAAGTTGAAGAGTGGATGACAGAACAGTTGGAAGGTCTCCGGCCGGTTTCTGTAAATGCTCCTGGAAAAAAGGCGCGCATCATACTGTCAGACTATCAGCTGGCGTCGCTGGAAGACTACAGGAGCAGGAGCGGTGATATCCTTTCGTATGAGGAACTGGCGCTGGTAGACGGCTTCGGAAGGGATGCGGTGGAGGCGCTCAGACCATTCCTGAGCCTCTGGTCTCCACGTGCGGCTGGCAGTACGGATACAGTCAAAACGCATGGTGAGTGGCTTCTGAGGGCGACGGAAAAGAATATCGGCACGAAAGTCAAGGTTACTGGCCGGGTATATCAGATGGCAGCGGCAGCAAGGACGGACAGTTGGCGGTCTTTGAAAGGCGCCTTCCGCACCGCCCATGCAGAACTGAACTACCGCAAATGGACGCTTACGCTGGGCGACTACAACGTCCGCTATGGTCAGGGTCTGGCGCACTGGAGCGGCTTTTCGATGACGTCGCTGTCCACTCCAGATGCGTTTATCAGGCGTTCAACCGGGATATCACCGCAGTGGTCTTTTTCAGCGCCCTCACACCGTGGCGCGGCTTTGGAATATGGCTCAATGGGGCTGTTTACAGCTGTTTTTGCCGATATTGAAGGATTCGCCGGCGCCCACGTTAACAAGCTTTGGCGTTACGGGCAGATTGGCGGCACAGTGCTTGACGATAAAGGTAACCTGTCCTTTTCACTGGACGGAAGAATCAATTTCAAGGGATTTGATTTTGCCGGAGAGGCTGCTGCCGCCGGCGGTTCTTTCGCTGCTCAGGGAGCTATAGGATTCAAGGCGGGGCAATTTCGGTATTCATTCCAGGGAAGGACCATCCCCTCCAAATTCAGCGGCAAGAAAAACGGAGAATACGCCCTGGCTGCCGGGGTGTCGTGGAAGTCGGAAAAATGGCGGCAGCTTTCCGGGAAAACCGGCTTCGGCAGCAGCGTCCCCGTCCACAGCGCATATTTCACTGCCGATGCCTCCCTCCTTCCAATCCGCGCCGTTGCCACTGACCGTCGCCAACTTCGCGTTTATGCCGATTGGAAGTGGCAGCTGAGCGGAACCGTCTCGCTTGAAACGCGTTACACGGGCCGATACCGCAATTACGAGCCCGGCCGCAGCGCCATCCGTGCCGATGTCCGCTGCGCCATCGGCCCATGGCTCACAAATGCCCGCCTCGAGGGCGTGTACTGTGAGACTCCCGGCCTTCTGGGATATCTGGAAGGCGGATACAAGGATGATACGCTCGCCGGTTACCTGCGCCTTGGTGCATTTTCCACTGGCGGCTGGTCTTCCCGCATCTTTTGCTATGAACGTGACGCTCCCGGCTCCTTCAGCGTTCCCGCTTATTATGGCAAGGGCATAACAGCCAGCGCATACGGGTACTGGAAAGGGACTCTGTTTCACACGCTTAGGCTGAAACTGTGCCTCCGCGCCGCCTGCGTCTGGAAGCGTGGCTCACCACCGGCTCCCTCCATCCGCCTCCAGTTCCAGACCGACATCTGACGCCGTCCGGGCATGGGAAAGGGGTGGGCTTAGCGCTTGCCGACCTTGAGGCGCTGGCCTTCGCGTATCATGTCGCTTTTGAGGTTGTTCCAGCTCTTGAGATTCTTGACGGTGGTGTGGTTACGGCGGGCGATGGAGCCGAGGTTGTCACCGCGTTTGACCTTGTAGTACACCCATGTAGTGCCCTTAGATGTGGGAACAGGGCGTCCCTGGACCACTTCTCTGCCGTCATGGATCTTGGAGGTAAAGAGAACATCGGTCTTATATCTGAAAATGGAATCCTGCATGTCGAGGTATGCCGATGAATAGTCGAACGGCAGTCGCAGGATGTTGCCGCCTCCGGGGATGATGTCCTTGTGGTACTGGGGGTTGAGGTCACGAACGTCGTCCAGAGGAATGCCCAGCACTTCACTTACCTGTGCCAGATGAAGGTTCCTGCCGATATGGAATGTGTCAACATACACCGGAAGGGCGATAGGATCGGGTCTGAGGCCGTATTCCTTGGCATAATTCATGGCATACATCGCCCCGACCATGGCCGGAACATAGCCGCGGGTCTCGCGGGGGAGGTATTCGTAGATAGACCAGAAGTCGGTTTTCCCGCCAGCCCTCTTGATGGCCTTATTGACATTTCCGGAGCCGCAGTTGTATGCCGATATGGCAAGAGCCCAGTCTCCGAAGATGCGGTACGCGTCGCGGAAATAGCGGGCGGCGGCATCGGCAGAGGCAACCGGATCCATGCGCTCGTCAATGTAAGAGTCGATCTTGAGGCCGTAGCTGAGGCCGGTACGGTACATGAACTGCCACATTCCCTTTGCTCCAACGTAAGATTCGGCTCTGGGATTGAGCGAACTCTCTATGATGGAAACGTACTTGAGTTCAAGCGGGAGGTCGTATTTCCTGAAAGTCTCTTCAAAGATGGGCATGTAGTATTCCGAGAGGCCAAGTACCTCGCTCATGCGGCGCGGCATCTTCTCCGAGTAGAGAATCATGTAGTTCTTTACTGTCTCGTTGTAGGGGAGGCGGATGAATGAGTTCATCTCCTCAAGGCGGCGCATCAGGATGGAATCGGGAACGTCCGTTGTGAAGCGTACGGAATCCATGTTGTACTGCTCCCTGCTGCCATATTTGGACGCACGGTGCATATACCAGCGGCCAAGGAGGGAATCGGTATTGGAAGCGGGTGTGCTGTAATCTTCAAGTGCGGCGGATACCTTGTTCTCGTTCTCTCCGGAAAGCTCTTCGGTAATACTTTCGCGTACGGCGGCTTCCTGCCTGTATGCGGCAAGTTCTGCCTCAAGGGCTGTTATCTGCGTTTTGAGGCGGTCGTTCTCGTTCCTTAACTTCTTCCTTGATTTCCAGCCGTCTCCGGAAGGTGCTGCAAACAGCGATACCGACAGGAGTAAGCAGGTGAATATATTTACTAATCTTTTCATCTTGCTAGAATCTTAGGCCGATGGACATACCCACGGCAGGCGGCTGTGCAAATCCTGTCTGAGGTATCAGGGCCGGTTCCATCCTGAATGCTATGTCGTCTGTCACCTCGAAGTCCTGCATGTAGGCAAACACGTTGGCGTCAACCACTTGCAGAAGATATGAAACCACCACTGCAAGTATTGAATAGTCCCTGTACCGGCGATATACGTCGCGATAATACTTGGCGGTTTCTCCGCTCTGGGGAGGTCGTTCAACGGTGGTGTCGTCGGTGGTGGCCATGTTGTGGACCCATTTCCACCTGCGGTACTGGACGTCGTTTTCTATGAGGAAATGTATGCTGCCGGCCATGAGACCGTAATACAGGGGCAGTTTCCAGGCCTCTCCGTTATAAATCTGCCCAAGACCGGGGAGGAGGATGGAATATACGGTTGATTTTGCCGGATTCGGATATTTTCCGCGTTCAAAGTTCACGGCACCGTCAAGCAGTGAGCCCCACCAAACGAGGCCTGCGCCAACATAAGAGAGCGTGCTCCAGGTCTTGAACTTGTCGTCTCCGGTTTGTTGGTACTGGTTCTGGAAATACAGTCCCGAGCCCACTCCGGCGCCTATTCCGCCGTAAATTATCGGCAGTTTCCAATACTGCTTGTGGTAAATCTGGTTGCCGCCGATGAAGACGGTGGAACCCATCGTGAGCGTTTTCAGGGATGCAGACCTCTTGTGGGCCATTGCGCCAAAGAATTCCTTGAAGTTGAAGAGCTGGGAAGTATCGGCAGCGGTTTTCTGGGTGGTGTCTGCGTAGTTCTGGGTGAAGGCGTCACGTTTGAACTGGTCGTCCCTGTACTGGGCGGCCAGAGGAAGCGCCAGCAGCAAGGCTGCAAGTGCGGATATTAGATGACGGAGCCTCATTTGATGGCAGTGAGGAAACGCTCCATCTGCTCGTCGGAGTCGAAACGGATGGTGAGGGTGCCCTTGCCGCTGTCTGAGCGTTTGAGGGAGATGTTTTCGCCAAAGTATCGGCCCACGTTCTCAAGGAGGCGGTAATACATCTGGGGGAGTTCTGAGGGCTGCTGGCTTTCCTTCTTTTGAGAGGGAATCTTCACCAGGTTCTTGACCTTTTCTTCCAGACCGCGCACCGAGAGGCCGTTCTTGACGATTTCCTCGCAGAGGGCTTCCTGGATAACGGGATCTTCAACTCCAAGGAGAACCTTGGCGTGGCCGACGCTTACAAGTCCTACCTTGAGGTCATGCTGGACCTTGGCGGGAAGTTTGAGAAGACGCAGCTGGTTTGCGACGGAGGCTCTTTTCTTGCCCACGCGGTCTGCCATCTGTTCCTGGGTGAGACGGCATTCGTCCATAAGGCGCTGGTAGCTCATGGCAACTTCGATGGGGTCCAGATTCTCGCGTTGGATGTTCTCTACGATTGCCATTTCGAGCATTCCCTGCTCGGATGCATCCCTGATGTATGCCGGAATCATGTCCATTCCGGCCATGACGGAAGCGCGGTAACGGCGCTCACCGCTTATGATCTGGTACTTGTCGGCACCCTTGCGGCGCACGGTGATGGGCTGGATAAGACCAAGCGTGCGGATGCTGGCGGACAGTTCCTGAAGAGCTTCATTGTCGAAGTTCATTCGTGGCTGATAGGGGTTGGACTCTATCATGTCCACGGGAATGCGGAGTACATCCGAAGTGTCTACCGGCTTTGTTCCTGCCGATACGACCTCTTTGTTGATGTAGCCCACTGGTTTGCGGAGCTCGGAGATATCTTCACTGCCAAGAAGGGCGCCGAGTCCCTTTCCAAGGCCGAATTGATTCTGTTTAGCCATTGCTGTTCTTGTCAAGTACTTCTTTAGCCAGATTCAGGTAATTGGATGTGCCATTGTTCATTACATCGTAAAGAATAATTGGCTTTCCGTATGAGGGAGCTTCGGAAAGGCGGATGCTTCTCTGGATAACGGTGTTGAAAACCATGTCCTTGAAGTGTTCGCGAAGCTGGGCTACAACCTGATTGTGGACGCGGGTTCTGCCGTCGAACATCGTTACCACAAAGCCCTCAATCGTGAGGTTGGGGTTGATGCCGCCCTGAACCAGGCGGATGGTCTGGATGAGTTTCGCAAGGCCCTCCAGGGCAAAGAACTCGGGTTGCACGGGAATCATGACCGAGTCTGCCGCTGTGAGGCAGTTTACGGTGATGAGGCCCAGGGAAGGGGAGCAGTCGATGATGATGTAGTCGTACTGGTCCCTGATGGGCTGCAGGGCTTTCTTCAGGACAGATTCCCTTTCAGGAGTTTCCAGAAGCTCGATTTCTGCACCCACCAGGTTGATGTGGGATGGAATCATGTGGAGCTTGGGAAGCTCTGTCTGGATGAGAGCGTCGGAAGCGGAGATTGTGCCGATGAGTATCTCGTACAGAGTGCGGTGTTCGCTGTTTTCCGGGTCAAAGTTGAGTCCGGATGTGGTGTTGGCCTGCGGGTCTGCATCGATGATGAGTACGCTCTTTTCCAGAACCGCCAGCGAAGCGGCCAGGTTTATGGCGGTAGTGGTCTTTCCCACGCCGCCCTTCTGATTGGCTATTGCGATAATCTTTCCCATAGACTACAAATTTAGAAAGTTTTTTCCTTAAAACCGCAAAAATGTTCCACAAAGTTCCACGGGCATTATGCGGGGTCTACGTCGATTGTGATATGAGAGCTGTAGTGATACTTTCGCTCAATACCCTCAACTATCTTATATATAGCTGCTTTATTGCTATTAAGACTCTTGTCTCGATGGAGAATGAAGGTGAAATCCCCAATCCTTTGGGCAGGGACTGACTTGAGTTCATCGGCAAGGATATGGGAGAACTTCCAGAAGCGTTTTTCGTTGTCGTCCTTGATGTCTACCGTGACAAGACGGGTGAAGGGCGGGTAGTTGAATGCGCGCCTTTCGGGAAGGAAAATCAGGCCGTTTCCGCCGTTTGTGAGAGCCTGGAATACCGGATGCCCGGTTTCCCTGGTCTGGATTACGAGAAGACGGCTGTGGCTCCTTAGCTGCTGGAGGAGCTGGAGGGCCCTTTCATCGGCGCGGAAGTCGTCTTTTCCAAGGAGGCTGTCGGCCTGGAGGACTGCCGTGAGGGCGTATTCTCCTACTGCAAGCAGCTTAATTGCGGCGGGAGTGGTGACGGTGATATTGGGGGTGTCAGGGTAGATGGCGCGGATTTCGTCTTCGCATTCCTGCAGGGCGGCTTTTGCCCGGCAGACGAGGAGCACCTTCTCTCCGGCGTCCAGGGTATTCTTGATCTCTGCCAGCAGCTTCAGGGAGAAACTTCCGGCCATTCCGTTCTTGCGAATCTCTGCCGATGTGTTGATGACAAGGGGTTTCCCGAAGCTAAAGTTGTTCTTTAGCTTGACATTGGCAAACAGTCCCGTCTCAGAATTATAAAGTGATTCAAGGGATGGTGTTGAACTGCCTAGAAGTACTTTTGCGCCATGTACAGATGCCAGGAATATGGATGCTTCGCGGGCATTGTAACGCGGGGCGGGGGAACTCTGTTTGTAGGAGCTGTCGTGTTCGTCGTCCACGATGACAAGTCCAAGGTCCCTGAAGGGGAGGAATAAGGAACTTCTGGTGCCAAGGACCAACTTTGCCTTGCCTTCGCGGACTTCCCTTTCCACAAGGCGCTTTGTTGCGGCGGTCTCCTGGCTGTGGAAGGTCCTGAGTTCCGGGTATGCCTTCCTGACCTTTTCTTCCAGCTGTCTGGAAAGGGCGATTTCCGGGACCAGCATAAGGGCGCTTTTCCCGCAGGCTATGCAGTCCATTGCAAGGCCGATATATATCCCTGTCCTGTCCTGTCCTTCCAGCAGTACGGTCTTGCCTTTTTCGAAGGCCGACCGGATCTTGGAGAGGGCTTCCGAATCTTCTTCCCTCAAGGTGAGAGGGGAGGGCTGGACATCGGCCCGGACTGACTTTTTCCGGGGGCTTTTCACCGCTGTCCGGAGGCCTGGATATGCGGCCTTGTAGACCTCGCCCGGAGTGCAGAGATAGTACTTGGAAAGCAGCCTCCAGAAGTCAATCTCCCGGGCGGATATCGGGGGCAGATTCTCTTCTTTTCCGACGATGCTTTTGATGCTGTCTTCCGCCACTCTTTCGTTTGCCGGATTTGCGTCTGTCCGGCTCACTACACCGATGTATTCACGGTGTGCAAACTCTGCTTTTACCCTGTCTCCAACGGCCACATCAGCGCCTTCATCCAGCGAATAATAAGGCTCCCACTCAAGTTTGAGCGGGAGAATTAGCTGAATGTAGCGCTTTTGTGGCATTTTGTTGATAATCAGTTAAAGTAACAACGCTGTTTTGGTATATAACAAAAATGTTAATATCGTTTTGCGATAATTTAACTGTTCAACCTTTCGATAATTTCGTTGCCAAGAGCCTCCTTTACACGTATGTGTTCAAGCACTGCGGTAACGAAGGAATTGGACTCGAATTCGCCGCGGACTTCGGAGAAATCCATCTCCTTGTCCTCCTTTGTTCCGTCTGCTCCGAAGCCCGTCATGGAGGCAAGGCTGAACTCCTTTTTCGCGTCATCATAAAGCTCCCAGTCCAGGCCGACGACGGCGTCCATCCAGCGCTTCACAATCTCTGTAACCTGAGCCTTTGTTATGGTCTCAAGGGAGTAGCCGAAGAAGTCCTCATACTTGTCGTAAGCCCATGTCCATTCGTACTCGTAATAGTTGCGGTGCATGGTCTGGAATTTATCGGCAATTGTCTCCAGTGTTTCCTTGCCGGAGGCGATGCTTTCAATGAGTGCGTCGATCTCGCTCTTTGGGGCGATCAGGCCGCAGATATCGACCCAGGAACCTGTGCCGATGTCCACCGACGGCTTGAGCATTTTCCGCATCTCTTCGTCGGTCGCTCCTGCCGGGAGATTCTCCAGGCGCTTGATGATGGAGTTTCCAAGGAACTTTGTGATGGCGGTCTCGTAGTAGCGGATGCCGTTGCGGAGAGAACTGTTGCGGATCTTGGTACTGTGGTAGGAGTAGATATCAGAGAGTTCGCCGCTGGAGTACTGCAGGTTTTTCAGTAGTTTTATGCCCTTGAGCATTTTCTGGATGGTGAAAGGGCTCAGGAGGTTGTAGTTGATGCAGTCAAGACGGTCCGGGTCCTTGCGATTGTCTCGTTTGGGCCATTTCTGGGCGTCACGGACGGTTCCGACGCTGCGAAGATTCACTCCCGGTACCAGATAAGTGGTGTTCTGCTGCTCGATGAGGTAGGAGAAGGGAAGGTTGGTGGTGTCCGAGTGTGTTACGTGGCGGCCCATTACCAGCGAGAATGCGCCGATTCTGGAGGGCCACAGGATGTAGGAATCGGAGGCTGTCTTCGCGCCTCTTTCAAGGGTTCCCTGGTGAATCGGCCCCAGTTTGTACATGTGGTTGGACTGGTTGGAGCCGCTGCCGGCGTTCATGAAGGAGAACATGCCGGCGATGAGGAGTGTACTCTTGTGGTGAGTGACGGTGAAAGGTCCGGCGAATATGGAGCAGGCTTCACCGTTTTCTCCCTGGCAGTTGCTGAAGAAGAGGGAGTCCGATGCGCTGTATGCGTGTCCAAGGATACAGCTCTGGCCCACGAAGCAGCGGGTGAGAGTTGTGTTGTCCTCTACCTTGGAGCCGCTTTCGATGATGAAGTCATCGGCAATTACTCCATGGCCGATGATGACGGGGGCGCTCATGTTACTGGCTATGGTGCCGTTGCGAAGGCGGCTGGTGCCGGTGATACTTGCTCCGTCTCCTATCTTGACGCCTTTGATGAACCGGGCATTGCGGATTGTGACGTTGTTGCCGATGATGCCCCTTGTCGACTCCTGGGCCTTTGAATAGGTGTCAATCATTTCGTTGAGGCGGGCAACGGTCTCCGGATGATGGCGGTACATTGCGATGAAATATGCGGTCTGGGCGCTCAGGCGGTCGTAAATCTTGACTTCACGGCCACCGGTTTCGTTCATGACGCACACTTCTACGCCGTTACCGAAGCGGCATGGACCATCTGCGTAAATGAGGTCTGCATTCTCGATATAGCAGTCCTCGCCGATATTGTAGTTCGCAATGTAGTCGCTGATGTTCTCAACAAGAGAATTGTCACCTACAGTGACGTTGTGAAGTGTGGCTTCCCTGAGTCCTGAATGCTTCTTGAGGCCGCCCGGCAGCGTGAATACTGCCTCGAACTTGCCGAATTTCACCTCGCCGGAAAAACGGACATTCCTGATGTATTTAAGCGACTCCGGGTCTGAGGTGTAGACAGTTGACCAGTCTTCTGCCTTGCATCCTCTTTCCGTGAGGAGTTCTATCTGCTGTGGAGTTAAACTCTTGTATTCCATATCTATTCTTTTAACCCACAAAAATAACAATATCGGTCTTGATTTGCAAATCCGTATGACCACCTCCCAAATCTGGGCCGCCTTCTTCCGCTGGCCGGACATGTCCTGCCGTGAAGGAAAGTTGATATGGTTGATAGTGTGATTAATATGGATAAGATTACAGTAAAAGTTATTGTTATTTGACTACAGAAATCAGAGGTTCTTCAAGGGCGCATGAGAGTTCGGCAATAGAGCGAAGAGTAAGATTTGGAAAGCCAGTTGTCCAGCGTGAAATCACTGCATCACTCCTTCCCATTTTACGTGCGAGATCACGTTGAGTCATACTCTTTTCTTTGAGAATGTAATCAATCCTGGCAATAATTTCCGCCGACAACTGTACTTCGGTCATTGTCTCCTTTGGTACAGTTGCCATTTTTTCCTTGAACCATTCCTGTTTGTTATTCATGACTTATATCTCAAAAGTTATATCATCGATGCCGGTAAGTCCTTTTTGCTCTATACTTACGTATCCTTTTTCTAAATTCTCATTAAGTATTCTCTCAAACCTTTGCAGATCCATTACATAACCATATAATTTTGGATCTTCCTGGTAGGTTTTAGTTTTCTTAACTCCTCCGTTTCCAAGTATTACTATTTGTTCTGATATGCGGAGGCAATATAGTCTGAGTTTGCCACTTTCAATGGGTAGAGCAGCAACACTGTCTTTCATTGTCCCTTCTGGTCTAAAAAAACGTTCAAGTGCTCCAAGTCTTAAGATGGCTTGTAAAGCCGCAATGATTCGTTGATAATCATTGTTATAGCTAGCATTTCTTTCGAACTCTAATACAAACTTTTCAAACTCGGTAGTTCCATCAGTCTCGAAACTGATGGAATACAGGCAGGTTTTTTCTGATTGAACGATCACATCTACGGTTGTTCTTTTTTTCATTCTTTGCAAATATATAAAAAGTTTAACATATATGCTAAAAACCGACGTATTTTTGTACGTTTATAAAAAAACATACCACACCCACAAAAAGGGTGAGGTATGTCTGGGTTTTTACGCGACCGCTTGGCGGTCAGATACACATACAAATATAGTAAAAAAAAACTAAACGAGTTTGTTATTTTGAGAAATAAACGAAATACATTAAATTTGTAGACAAAGGAAAACCTATCCCTAATTCGGGACTTTAGGGATGGATTTCCCCGAGAGTAGGAACTTTGTGTTTTTAACCTAATTGTAATTATGGAAAAGAACACAACATTCAGCGAAGTTGCCGCGCTTTGGAAGGCAGACAAGAAACAGTACGTCAAGAAATCAACCTATGCAGCCTATTTACTGCTAATCCACAATCATCTTCTCCCAGAACTGGGAGAGTTGACGGAAGTGGAGGAAACCACCGTACAGGCATTTGTAAACCGGAAACTGGAGGCCGGCCTATCACATAAAACGGTAAAGGATATACTTGTCGTTCTAAAAATGATTCTCCGGTTTGGAGTTAAATACGGATACTTTGAACATAAAGAAATAGATGTCCGATTCCCGACAGAGAGGGAGAAACAGGAACTTGAGGTAATGAGCCTGTCGCAACAAAAACTGCTGATGAACTATGTGAAGGAGAATTTCACATTCCAGAACCTTGGCATTTTCATCTGTCTTAGTGCGGGCCTTAGAATCGGCGAAGTATGCGCTCTGGTTTGGGACGATATAGACACAACCAATGGCGTAATACGTATTTCCAAGACTATTCAGCGCATCTACCTGGTAGAAGGGGGAGAGAAATATACTGAATTGCTGATAGACAGCCCTAAAACGAAGAATTCCATCCGGGATATTCCAATGACAAGAGAGTTATTGTCCATCGTAAAGCCACTAAAGAAGGTAGTACGTGGAGATTACTATGTACTAACCAACAACTCGGCTCCTACTGAACCCCGTTCTTATCGCGTTTATTTCAAGAAGATTCAAGAAGAACTGGGGCTTCCAAAGATGCGGTTCCACGGCCTTCGGCACAGTTTTGCCACGCGTTGCATAGAGAGTAAATGTGACTACAAAACCGTTAGTGTCCTGCTTGGTCACTCAAACATCAGCACTACGCTAAACCTCTATGTCCATCCCAACCTTGAGCAGAAGAAAAAGTGCATTGATACCATGGGAAGGATGTTCAAGTAACTACTTTACGAACAACTCGCTTTTACAGTGTCAGGGTTATCAATAGCCAACTATTTGGAGAAACCGAAGTGCCCTGGAGAGGTTGTCGTCCTTGAAAATGGCCGAAACCAAGGATGGAGGTGTCTCTGGAGAGGGTGTCGTCCTTAAAAACGGCCGAAATCAAGGATGGAAGTGCCCTTGGAGAGGTTGTCGTCCTTGAAAACGGCCAAAATCAAGGATGTGCCGCTGGAGGTGGGGCTCACGATGCCGAGCTAGTTCATTCCCCGTTCCCGCTTGATGGATTCGTAGGCTTCCTGGACCTGGCGGAACTTGTCGGCGGCGGCTTTCTGGACATCGGCCCCGAGGGTTGCGACCTTGTCGGGATGGTATTTCATCGCCATTTTCCTATATGCACTGCGCACTTCGTCGTCCGTTGCGGTGGGCTTTATTTCAAGGACCGTGTATGCCGAAGAGGAGTCCTTCCAGAACATGGCTATGACGGAGGCTGCATCGGCAGGGGATATGCCGATGGTGCCGGCAATGACCTCCAGGAGGTCCTTTTCGGACTTGGAGAAATCGCTGTCTGCGATGGCTATCTGTGTGAGGTAATGGAAGAGCTGCAGGCGCTGTGAGTAGTTCATGTAGCGGGCAATCTGCGGGCCCACCTCGTAGATGTTCACATTCTGCCGGTTGAACCCGTCCAGAAGGCGCATGGCTTCCTCTACGGCTCCGGCACCGAAGTTCTGTGCGATGAACGAGCGCACGAAGTCAAGCTCCTTCTGGTGAACTCTGCCATCGGCCTTTATTACTGCCGACGAGAGGACGAGGAGGCTGACCATGAAACTGCTGCGCTGCTCCTGAGCCGAATAGCCCCTCTGCGTGTGTCCGCCACCGGATGCCGTCATCGATTCCATCCCGGTGTCGATAGCTTTTCCAAGGAAATAGCCAAGAAGCCCCCCGATTGGTCCAAGTGTGACCCATCCGAGAATGCCTCCGATCCATTTAGCTTTACCCATTCTGTTTCTTAAATTTTTTATCAGTACTGCAAATATCGGGGCAGAAAGCGGCAACTGACAGATTGTCACTTTCCGGGAAAATGAATAGAAATGTCGGGAAAGATTGTTAAATTCGCAGTCTATGCAAGAAATAAATCCAATATATCTGCGCCCGAGGCTTCTGCATCGGCAGAATGACTCCCACAAGCATGACTATGGCAGACTTCTGATAATTGCAGGATGCGAGACCATGCCCGGGGCGGCCCTTCTGGCCACCGGGGCGGCGCTTCACTCCGGATGCGGCCTGGTGACTCTTCATTCCACCACAAGGACACTTCTTGCGGCAGCGGCAACGTACCCGTCGGCCATCCTGTCTGAGGACACGGGAAGCCATTTCAGCGCTCTTCCGGACAAGTTGGAGCGTTATTCGGCAATTGCCATCGGCCCGGGGCTTGGGGTGTCCCCGGGAATTATCAACGCCTTGATGGACGTTCTGGGTGAAGCCTGCGAACTGGGTATTCCTACGGTATTGGACGCAGATGCCCTCAATATGCTTGCAATCCTTGCCGACTGGCATGAACTCATTCCGCCGGGATCGATACTGACTCCCCACAAGGGCGAGTTGAGAAGGCTCCTGCCCTGCAAGGACGACGTAGAGCGGGAAAGCCTGGCATGGGAACTCAGTGCCGAAACCGGATGCCACATAGTAATGAAGGGATACCACTCCAGAATCTTCTGCCCGGACGGAGAATGCCTCGTGAATACAACGGGTAATCCGGGCATGGCCAAGGGCGGCAGCGGCGATGTCCTGACCGGGCTTGTCGGCGGGCTGCTTGCAAGAGGGTATGCCGCCGGTGATGCTGCAGCCCTGGGCGTCTGGTTACACGGCTATGCCGGAGACGTCCTTACCGCAAACAATACGGCGGAGGCCTACAGCAGCCAGGACCTTATCCATGAACTGAACAGCGGCTTCTACAGACTTGAGCACGCCGAGTTTGACTGAAGGGTACGCTGGTAGAGTGCCACAGTTTATGGTGGATTCGGCGGTTTAACTGAGTTTCTTGCCGATAAGGTACAGCACTGCGGCTACGGCCATGCCGTTTATGGCAGGGAAGCCCCAGTGAACGAGGTTAGCCACCACGGCGCCCGCGATGACACCTGCAACCGACCACCAGTTCACCTGCGTGGCCGGTTCTTTCATGAAGTCCTTCCTGCCGGTGAAATAGCTGATGATGAGGATGATGCCGACGGGAGGCAGTGTGCAGTTGAGCACGTTGAGCCAGCCGCAGAAGTTCCAGTAAAGCCACACTGCTGCTACTGTGCCGATGATTCCGGACACGATGACCATGCTCTTCTTTGACCATCCCGTGATATTGGAAAGCCCCAGGCCTGCGGTGTAGAGGGCATTGTCATTGGTGGTCCAGATATTGAGCCCCAGGACCAGAACGGCCGTGTAGAAGAGATTCAGGTTGAGCATGACCTCGAAAATGTCGTTGCCGCCTGCGTAGATACTTGACACGGCGCCAAAAAGGAACATGAGGCTGTTCCCTACGAAAAAGGCAATCACGGTGGTTATAAGGCCGATTTTTCCACTCTTTGCAAAGCGCGTGAAATTAGGCGTCGCAGTACCTCCGGACACGAAACTGCCAACCACGAGCCCTGCTCCTGCGATGATTCCAAGATCCTTGGAGCCGATGGCAAATTGCTCTATAAGGCCCATGTCTCCGCGCCTTATTGCAAGTATCATCGCAACCGTACCAAGGATTGCAACTGCAGGAACGGCAATATAGCTCACCACCGTGAGGCTCTTTATGCCGAAGTAGGCACTTGCCGTCATCAGGATACCGGCAATGCCAACCATAAGGTATCCCTGCCAGGGCATGTAGTCAGGAGTGACTTCAAGTCCCAAGAGCTCCTTTGCCACAGGGATGGCAAACATTGCAAGGCCCACCCCGAACCAGCCGATCTGCGTAAAGCTTATCATGGCGCTGGGGAGATAGCTTCCCTTGACACCGAAGCTTCTTCGTGAAAGCATGTCCAGGGAAAGGCCGGTCTTTGCGCCGATATATCCAAGCGCGCCGGTATAGGCCGCAAGGATGATGCCGCCGAGGATGAGAGCCCAGATGAAGCCGGAGAAGTTGAGGCCCGCGGCAAGCTGCTGGCCAACCCACATGCTTGCAGAGAAGAAGGTGAAGCCAAGCATCACCATGAACATGCTCAGTGTCGATTTGCGGCCGGCAGCATCCACCGGACGGGAGGTGTAGTCCACGTCAAGAGTTTTCTTTGTCATAATTCGTATTGTTTTCTAAGGTTTTCCATGCTTTGCAGTCTCCTCAGGGCCAGGGCCTTGAGGTCTGTGTGGCGGGCATCGGCAAGAAGGGCCTGTTCCTTCTTCCAGAGGCCTTCCCAGCCGCCGGGGATGCGGGTCACTTCCTTCCAGGCCTCGTAGCCGAGAGGGGAGGGGTAGCCCAGCTTTTCGCCGACGAGGGCTGCGGTGTCGATGACATCGGCCCTTGAGAGGATGCCTTCCCAGTACTCAGTGACCTCGTCGATGTGGAGGGGAATTTCGTAGCGGCGGGCGCCTCCGTCGTAGATGATGCATTTTTCGAGGAGTGCGTCCGGATGGTCCATCACCCAGTCCCTAAATTCAGGGGCGATAACCCCGCCGTTCCAGCCGAAGTCAATGTCCCTTATGTTGATGCCGCTGGCCCCGGGGCCTTCGTAAACTGTGAAAACGCCCTCGTAGAAGAAGCAGTCGAAGCCTTCGAAACCGGGGAACAGGTCCTTCAGGCGCGGAGTCATCTCCTCCATGAGGCCGATAGCCTTGCTTCCGCCGATGGTGAAGAACACTATCCTCTTAATGCTGCCGCCTCTTCTGTGGAACTCTTCCACAACGTAGTCCAGACACATCTTGAGGGTAGCTCCGGAGGCGATTATGTCGCCGATGGCAATAGTACAGCCCTTGGCCGGATTCAGTTTCTCGTACTTGATGTCAAGGCCGGTGATGACATGGTTTTCGATTATCCTCTCGCAGGATACGAAATGCATCTCGCGCACGGGAATGCCAACCATGTTGCAAGCCTCCTCCAGCGGATAGTTGAGGCCGCCCCTGAGGATGGTAAGGATATCAAAAACGCCGTCCTGGCCTTCCTGAGAGAGGAAGCGAAGAGCGGCGGCAGTCTCTTTGAGAAGAGCGGTGTAGCAGTGGAAGCCTATAACTTCAGGCGTGGAGAGAAGTCTCCTTGAACCCGGTCCTGTAACAATGAAGAAACGGTTCTGGAACCGGGCCGAACCCAGTTTGTATATATTCGTGTCTTCCAGCGAGACCAACAACCGAAGGCTCGCATTGCGTAATGAAAGAGACATGAAAAATCCCGATTATGATGTTAACCGGGATACAAATATAATCATTTTTCGCGAAAATGTTCCCTGCTCTGCGAAAAACGCATTAGAACGAGAATTCTATCATAGCGATATAGACCGCAATAACTCCGTTATTCCGGAGCCATAGCCCGGCAATGCTCGAGGACTTTGTCTGTCGGCAATGGTTTTGGCGCATTCCATGGCCCACTGCGGAGTTTCGCCATTGCCTCTTTCCATGAAAGATTCCGGATTGAGTGGGAAACCCGGACGTTTAACAACCTAAAAATAAGCAATTCATGCGCATCGGGTACGGTTTTTACAGACCGTGCCAGATGGCGTTTTACGGCATCCGGCAGCATGGGAATTTTCAGGTCAGGATGGTGCGTTAAAAAAACATTATTTCTGCTATTGTTTATGCGAAAATGTACAGATTTTGACTATATTTGCAGATAGAACAATGAAACTATGAGCAAATCACAGAGTATTGCCGATTGGATTTCAACCAAACCTCCACGTGGGAAGTATACTTTCTCGCGCGAAGAGGTTGTCAAGGCCTTCCCTCAGATGAAAGCCAACGCCATCTCAACTGCGCTTTCGCGCGAGGTAAGAAAAGGGCGGCTGATGATTCCTGTCCAGGGATTCTATGTCATTATTCCGGATGAGTATGCCCTCAGGGGTTTTGCACCTCAACCCTTCTATTTGGACGACTTGATGCGGCATCTGGGAAGGCACTACTACATCGCTCTGCTGAGCGCGGCCAGCTATCATGGCGCAGCCCATCAGTCGCCCTTGACTTTTTCGGTCATGCTGGAGCCGCCCACTATGCGGGGTAAAAATACTGAAAAATACGCCACAAAGTACTTCTACCGATCCTCCATCCCTATGGAATATGTAGAAAAACGCCAGACCAGAACGGGATACATCAATGTGGCAGGCCCGGAATTGACGGCTATCGATTTGGTTGCATATCAGCAGAGGAATGGCAGTATAACCCGAGCGGCTACGGTTCTGGCGGAACTGTCTTCCAGGCTTGATTTCGCAAAGGTGGGAGCGGACTTTTTGAGGGTGGCGCCCGTTGCCAGCTTTCAGAGGCTGGGCTACATACTGGAAGAGGTCCTGGAGGAAAAAGACTCGGCCGATGCCCTCTTCTCCTTAATGCAGGAGGCTCACACAAGAATGCAGCCGGCGCCACTCAAACCAGGGATATCTGCCACAGATTGTGAAGTGAATTCCCGTTGGAAAATACAGATGAATGAAACCATTGAGATTGACGAACTGTGATACCGGTATCGTATATTACTGAATGGAGTGAACAAGCTCCGTGGGGGCTGAACCAGCAAATAGAACAAGACTTGATTATCTGCCGGGCCCTTTGTGAAATTTACAACGATGATTACCTCTCCACCCACCTTGCATTCCGTGGAGGTACTGCTCTGGGCAAACTCTACCTTTCTCCCCATCCCAGATACTCCGAGGATATTGACCTTGTTCAAGTGAACTCAGAGCCTATCAAAGAGACACTGGCACGCCTTAGGGAGGCACTGTCTTTCATAGGAATGCCGATTGTCAAACAGAAAAAATACAACAACACTCTGGTCTTTCATATTCAACCTACAGATATGGAGGGCGGCGAACTGCATTTGAAGGTGGAAATCAACTGCAAAGAACATTTCAGCGTTTTTCCCTTGGTCAGAGTCCCCTTCGAGGTAAAGAACAGTTGGTATAATGGGAAATGCCAGGTGTTGACTTATGAACTTGAGGAACTCACCGGGACCAAGTTGCGGGCAGTGTACCAGAGAAGAAAAGGCAGGGACTTGTTCGATTTGTCAAACATCCTGAATCAGAGACCGGAGCTTGACAAAGCAAAGGTTATCCAGGCTTATGAAAGATACCTTGCCTTCACTGCATCACATCTTCCCACATACAAGGAGTTTGTGCTCAACATGGAAGATAAGCTTCGTGATGAAGAATTCCTTACGGACACGGACATGATTCTGAAGCCCGGTACACATTACAACCCGGAGGAGGCTTACCAGATTGTTCATGATAGTCTCATCGCAAGACTTAAGAAATGACCCAACCTGCATCATAAACCATATTGTAACATTAAGAAAGCACTGATCGATATTCTTGCCCGGCAATGCTCGAGGACTTTGTCTGCCAGCAACGTCTTTTGAGGATTCCCAGCCGGAGTGGTTTTCTCATCCGGAGGAATTTTAGTAAATTTGGAAGTAGATATATCGAGATCATTGAGTTACAAGAAATCAACGAGAGATGAGAAACGACTCCCTTAAAGGTCACCTGTCCATTGCCGCGGCGTACACTATTTTCGGGCTTAACCTTGTGTTCTGCAAGGATATAGCCAATTCGGAGATGGTTACTCCTTATGTGCTTTTTTCGTTGAGGGCTATCGGCGCAAGTGCGCTGTTCTGGCTTATCTCACTCTTTATGCCCAAGGAGAAGATTGACAGGGGAGACTATTGGAAGATAGCGGCAGCCTCGCTCGTGGGCCTTTTTATTCCGCAGATGACTTTTCTCATGGCCATTACCATGACATCGGCAATAGATACAGCCATCATAGGTACTTTGGGACCCATCTTCACCATGGTTTTTGCTTTCCTGTTCCTTGGAGAGCCCATAACCGGGAAGAAGGCGGGGGGCGTAGCCATAAGCTTTGCCGGTATCCTGTTCCTGATTTTCAATTCGGTACATGCAAGCGGGGCCGATGTAACCTCTCCCTGGGGAATCGTCCTGCTCCTTGTGAACAGCCTCAGTTTTTCCCTTTATCTGGGGCTTTTCCGGCCGATCATTTCCAAATACAGCGTGGTGACCTTTATGAAATGGTCCTTCCTGTTTTCCCTTCTGGTATCTCTGCCGATTTCATGGAAGGGGTTGCTGAACACGGATTATTCGGCCATACCCCAAAACGTGGCATGGGAAATAGGATACCTCATCTTCTTTGCAACCTTTGTGGCCTATTTCCTTATTCCTTATGGTCAAAAGTTCATCAGACCCACGTTGGTGAGCATGTATTCATATCTTCAACCCATAATTGCGGCAGTTATAAGCATCTGGGCCGGCATCGATGTCCTGACCTGGCAGAAAATCCTTGCCTCGGTTCTGGTAGTGGGAGGCGTGGTGCTTGTTTCCAAGAGCCGGGCTGCCGCACCTGGTCAAAAAAGCCTATAGTTGTATGACGATGAAATGATTCTCCGAAGCAGTATCTTTGAGCAGCTTGCATGGGTGTGCAATTCTTCGTATTTTTGCACAGCCAAAAATGAAGAATATGAAAAGAATCAGCGATTCCATCATTTATATCGGGGCCGATGACCTCACACTTGACCTTTTTGAAAGCCAGTACATCCTTGAGGAGGGCATGGCATACAACTCATATCTCATCAAGGATGAGAAGATTGCCATCATGGACACAGTGGACGCCCGCTGCGCCTCCCAGTGGCAGGAAAACCTTATAGAGGCACTTGCTGGTGCCCAGCCTGATTATCTGGTTGTACACCACATGGAGCCGGACCATTCGGCACTTATTGCATGGGCTATGGAAACATGGCCGGGGCTGAAACTGGTGGCATCGGCAAAGGCCATTCAGATGCTGGAGCAGTTCTTTGAAGGCGTGTCCTTCGAGGGCCGCACGCAGGCGGTGAAGGAGGGTGACACCCTGCCTCTGGGCGCACACACGCTGCGTTTTGCCGGCGCGCCGATGGTCCATTGGCCCGAGGTAATCGTCTCCTTCGAAGAGACGGAAAAGGTTCTTTTCAGTGCCGATGCCTTCGGCAAATTCGGAGCCCTCTCCAAGTGCGGTTTCTTCGGCGAGGAGGACGATGACTGGGCCTGCGAAGCCCGCCGATACTACTTCAATATCTGCGGAAAGTACGGTGTCCCGGTGCAGACGCTGCTCAAGAAAGTATCGGCAATGGGTCCCTCGGTGATTGCTCCTCTGCATGGTCCAATCCTCCGGGAAAACCTTGAAGAGTACCTGAAGCTTTACAACACATGGAGCAGCTACGGAGTTGAGACAGAGGGCGTTTTTGTAGCGGTTGCTTCCATCCACGGCGGTACCATGGCCGCGGCAGAGAAGCTTGTGGAAATCCTCAAGGCAAAGGGCTGCCCCAAGGTTGCCCTTGCAGACCTCACCCGCGAAGACCAGGCCGAGGCCGTCGAAGATGCCTTCCGCTACGGCAGGATGATAGTCTGCGCCGCATCATACGACGCCGGTCTCTTCCCTCCGGCACACAGCTTCATCCATCACCTGCAGGACAAGGCCTGGCAGAAACGCCGTGTGGGCCTCGTTGAAAACGGCTCCTGGGCACCATCTGCAGGCCGGGTCATGAAAGAGATGTTCGGCACCATGAAGGACGTCGAGATAGTGGAGCCTCTTGTCACCATCCGCTCCCGCATGAAGGCCGGTGACATTCCCGCCCTCGAGGCCCTTGCCGACGCCATACTGGCCTAGGCGCACGTCAAAGGACAGGCAGTTATTTGCAAAGCATGATGTCAAGGATCATGCTGTCGGTGGTTTTCATGCCGGCAGAGCCGATTCTACCGACGTTGCGGATGGTCTTTTCAACGTCGTCATCGATGATGCCGTCGGTGGACGGGATGCAGGTGCCGCGAAGGGCCAGGACTGCCGACTGAACGGCGCAGGAGACGCCTGAGGCCACTTTCATGGCGCAGCCAACCTTTGCGCCGTCGCAGACCATGCCGGTTATGTTGCCGGCCATGTTCTGGATAGCTGCACATATCTGTTCAAGCCCGCCGCCTTCCAGGTAAACTATACCGCATGCAGAGCCTGTAGATGCCACTACGCAGCCGCAGAGGGCAGACAGTTTGCCAAGATAACTCTTGATGTGGATAGCAACAAGGTTGCTAAGGATGAGTGCCCTTGCAAGGCGCTGGTCATCTACATTATACTTGATGGCATAGGCTATGACGGGCATGCTCACGGTTATGCCCTGGTTGCCGCTGCCGCTGTTGGACATGGCGGGGAGCGTGCAGCCGGCCATGCGGGCGTCTGATGCAGCCGCAGTCAGTCCCATGGCATAACTCAGGTAGTCGCTGCCGAAAACGCCCTTCTGGTTCTCCCTGATGGCTTTTCCAACCTTGAGGCCGTAGTCTCCATGAAGGCCTTCCATGGCAAGGGCAAGGTTCAGGGTGCGGTCTTCGAGGATAAAAGCGATATCGCCGAAAGGCATCGTCGTGGCGAATTCGTATATCTCCTTTACGGTGAGGCCGTAATCCTTCTTGCCGACATCCACCGTGGCGGCGCCGGATTCGGAACTCATGAGAATCTTGTCGGCAAAGGAGGTTTCCACTATGCGGTCATGGTCGTCTTCGATGACGGCGTAGGCGTGAGGGTCAACCTCGGCACTGGCGTGGGAGCCTTCAAGGTGCACTGTGGCCTTGACGTAGAGAAGGTGCCTGGTGTCTGCAACGGTGACCTTGACGGCTTTGGTGTCGGCAAGTAATTTTGCGCGGGCAACGTCTTCTGGAGTTAGTTCACGGAGGACTTCAAGCCCCAGGGAGGAATTTCCGCAAACGGCGCCCAGGGCGGCTGCAACGGGGATTCCCACCATTCCGGTTCCGGGGATGCCCACTCCCATCCCGTTTTTGAGGATGTTGGAGCTCACGGCAACGTCTATCTTGAAATCTGCGCACCTGCGCCATCCGGAGGGACACTCACCGGGGCAGTTTTCGGTAATGATTTCTACGGCCTTTGCAACTGCGAGGGCTACTGCAATGGGTTCGGTACAGCCCAGGGCAGGCTTTACTTCCCTGTGAATCAGGTTGATTATCTCTTCCTGCCGGCTTGTCATAAGTCAAGGAATTTTAAAAAACCGTCTGTGTCAAGGTTATATCCGCGGGGACCGGCAAGGATGCCGCCTTCACCGTCAAGGATGAAGTAATTTGGCTGTGAATTGACTTTGAAGCGGTCCAGCACAAGGCGGGAATTAACCCTTCCTACATCCTTGAGGACCTTTCCTTCAGGGGTTGTCACCCATTTGTCTTCCGGGAGTTTTGTCTTGTCATCGACATAGAGTGAAACTATGACAAAGTCATTCTGGAGCCGTTTGAGGACGTCCGGGTGGCTCCAGACGCGGGCTTCCATCTCCCGGCAGTTCACGCAGCCGTGGCCGGTGATGTCAACGAAAACCTTCTTTCCGGATGCCGCCGCCGCGGCGATGCCGTCTTCAAGGTTGTTGTAGCCGGTGAGGCCGTGGGGGAGGGAGACTTCCGATCCGGTGAGAGATTGCCGGTCGGAGCCGGAGAGAGATTGCCGGTCGGAGCCGGCAATGACGTAAGAACCGTCCGTCATCCCCGACCTGATCGGGGATCCAAGCACAAAGTCCTGTGTCTCAATCGGCGGCAAGTAGCCGCTGAGGGCCTTGAGGGGAGCGCCCCACATGCCTGGGATGAGATATACGACAAAGGCGAAATCGGCAATTATGAGGGCAAGGCGCCCCACGGAGATATACTCGAGAGGGGAGTCGTGCTTGAAGCGGATTTTGCCCATCAGATACAGGCCCAGGAGGGTGAAGCAGACTATCCAGATGGCAAGGTAAACCTCCCTGTCAAGGATGTGCCAGTGGTAGGTCTGATCGGCCACGGAGAGGAATTTGAGGCCCAGGGCGACTTCGATGAACCCCAGGACCACCTTTACGCTGTTTAGCCAGCCACCGCTCTTGGGAAGCTTCTTAAGGATGGACGGGAAGAAGGCCAGGAGGGCGAAGGGAAGGGCGAAGGCAATGCTGAAGGCCAGCATCGTTACCATCGGTGTCCAGAATTCGCCCTGGGTGCTCTTGATGAGCACGGTTCCAACGATGGGACCGGTGCAGCTGAAGCTCACCAGGACCAGCGTCAGGGCAAGGAAAAACACGCCCAGGAGGCCTCGGCGGCTGCTTTTAGAATCGGCCTTGGTAGTCCAGCCGGAGGGGAGGGTAATCTCGAAGGCCCCGAAGAAGGAGGCCGCAAAGACCATGAATACCAGGAAGAAAACGATGTTGGGAAGCCAGTGCGTCGCCAGCCAGTTGAAGATATCGGCAGTTACAGCAGAACCGCCCACAGCCCACGTGAGGCCGATGATGATGCATATCGGCACCGTGTACAGAAGGACGATGAAAAGGCCGTACATGAAGGCGTTGAAACGTCCCTTGGCGGGGGTGTCGCTCTGCTTGAGGAAGAAGGATACCGTCATTGGCACCATGGGGAACACGCACGGGGTTAGCAGCATCAGGAATCCCCACAGGATTGCCTCCAGGATGAGCCCCCAAATGGAGCCGGAGGTCGATTTTCCGCCGAGATTCACCGGTACGGAAAACTCGTAATCCTCAGGCATCCCGCACATGTCTCCAGTGCAGGCGCTCCAGGTCACGGTGCCTTTGACCTGGATCTTTCCGGAACCTGTGAGTTCAAGGTCCTGACGAAGTATATAGTCCCCGGTTACGACGGTTTCTCCCTTGTAATCGGCAGGAGTGAACTCTTCCCACGCGAGGCCGATAAGTTCAACGCCATCAGTCTCTTCTACAGACAGGGCTGTGCCGATGTACTTGTCTGCCATTGGGTGAACATAATAGTCGGAGGCCACCTTGCCGTTTATAACAAGCTGGTAACTATTTCCCTCTGAATGATTTACCGCAGCCTTCCAAACAACGGTAGGGGAGGCCTGGAGAATGAAAACGGACAGTAGTGCCGTGAGTAAACTGCTTATCATTTTACAAATATATCTATTTTTTGTATAAATTTGTATAGCAAAACTTCCAAGCCTTATGCAGAATTTTGATTATATGACCCCTACCCGCCTGATTTTTGGCGAGAATGCGATTGCAAAGCTTCACGATGTGATGTCATCCTTCGGTAAAAGGGTGCTCCTTGCTTACGGCGGCGGAAGCATCAAGAAAATCGGCCTTTATGACCGCGTGAAAGAGATATTGAAGGATTTTGATATCACCGAACTGCCCGGCATCCAGCCTAATCCGAAGTACGATCCCAGCGTGCTGGAGGGCGTCCGCCTGTGCAAGGAAAACAATATCGACGTGATTCTTTCCGTAGGTGGCGGAAGTGTCCTGGACTGCTCCAAGGCCATCGCGGCTGGTGCCTGCTATGACGGAGATTCCTGGGACCTCATCACTTATAAGGTGAAGGCTAAGGCTGCGCTCCCCATTGTTGACATTCTTACACTTGCTGCAACAGGCAGCGAATACGACTGCTGCGGCGTAATCTCCCGCACCGATACTAACGACAAAATCGGCTATATGGACCCGCTGCTCTTCCCTGCGGTATCATTCCTGGACCCTGCTTATACATTCACTGTCTCCAGGAAGCAGACAGCCGCCGGTTGTGCCGATGCCATGAACCACACCATCGAGCAGTATTTCTGTGAAGATTCCACGCTTCTTAACGACGGATTCTGCGAGAGCATGCTCCGCTCCTTGATGGCCAATACCCGCAAATGCCTGGAAAACCCGGAGGATTACACCGCCCGTGCCGAAATGATGCTTTGCTGTACCTATGGCTGCAATGATATCCTGTCCCTGGGGAATAGTCCTTCCGGCTGGCCCTGCCATGGTATCGAGCACGCCCTCAGCGCCTACTATGACATCACCCACGGCGAAGGCCTCGCCATTATCACGCCCCGCTGGATGCAACATATTCTGAGCGAACGCACTCTTGAGCGCTTCGTCAAATACGGAGTAAATGTATTCGGAATCGACGCCATGCTTCCCAAGGAGGAAATCGCTCAGAAGGCCATCGACGCCACGTATGCCTTCTTCGAAAGTATCGGCATCCCGATGCACCTTCGTGAATTGGGCATCGGTGAAGAGCGCCTTGACGAGATGGCCCGTCATATCGCCGTCAACGAAGGTCTTGAGAATGCTTATGTTCCTCTCACTGAAAAGGATATCAAGGAAATACTGCTTGCATCACTGTAATCCGATTTTAGGAATCATATTCATTCCAGTGTAATGCTGTCGATCCTCAGGCGAAGGGTGCCGGAGGGGACTTTCGCCTCGGCGATGTCGCCCACTTTCTTTCCCATCAGGGCCGCGCCGATAGGGGATTTCAGTGAAATCTTGCCGGCCTCCAAATCCATCTCATGGGGGCTCACAATCTCGAATTTCATGCGGGTGTTGGTGGCGAGGTTGGTGAATTCCACCCGGCTCAGAAGGCTCACCCTGTCTTTGGGGAGGACATCCGGGTTGATTACGCGTGCATGCTCCAGAATCCGCTGCAGGAAACGGATGCGGCTGATGGTCTTCCCCTGGATCCGGCGGGCTTCGCGGTATCCCGCATTGTCGCTTCGGTCCCCTTGGGCGCTGGCCTCCGCCAGGTCATCCGTTACCTTGGGGTACACCTCGGTGATGAGATGGTTCAACTCGGCCGAAATCTCGTTGTATCGCTCTTTTGACAGGTATTCCATGTAACAAATATAGGCATTATTTGCCGATTTGCACCCACCTCCTCCCCAAAGCGGCATCTCCGGAAGACCATGGCAACGAAGAAGATTGCCGAAAGTTGGGCGCAATCCGAATAAAAATGCTAACTTCGTAACCAAAAGAAAGCGGATATGTACCTCACAAGAGAAGAACTCATAGCCAAGATACAGGACATCGAATGGGACGACTTTGAAGCCAAGGCCTCCAGGGAGCGCCTTACAGGAGAGAAAGTCGAGTTTGCCACCGATGTCATGAGCATCACCGTCACCTACTGGCGGCCGAAGGTGGGGACTTCTATGAGGAGGTCAGAGGGGAGTGAGGGTACTACACCCAAAACTACACCCAGAACTACCCCCACTATCAGCAAGGCAGAGCTTGCCGATTTACTGCGGATTACCACTGATGGTGTTACATATCATGTTCGTATCCTGAGGAAAAAACTATGTGTTACTGGGAGGGATCAAGCATGAAAGGCCGCTGGGTGGTGCCGGAATAACCCATGTCTTTTAGCATTTTTCGCCATAGGATGAAGCATGTAAACCTCATTATACTACTGCTGTTGTTGCCATTCCGTGCGTTGTCATCAGTACCTCTGGTGTTCCATAACATACCTGCGCCCAAGGACATGACAGCAACAATGGTAGGATGCATCGAGCAAGACTCCTCCGGACTTATCTGGCTGGGCACAAACAGCGGAGTTTTCAGTTACGATGGTTACTCGATAACCTACCGAAGCCAGCATGTAGCCGGTGGCCATATATACAGTATGAAAGACATTCCCGGGGACGCCTTATATGTGGGAGAGGAACATGGCCTATGGGCTTATGACTACAGCGATTCTTGTTTCCGCCCCTGGTTGGAAGGTTCTCCGCAGGATGTACGCGCCATCATTTGGGACAATGATAAACTCTGGATTGGCAGTTCATCAGGACTTTACACTTACGACCTCGTAAAGAGAACGTTCAGGAAAGTTGACGGAGGCCGACTCGGCAACGAAGTAATCTACTCTCTGATTAAAGCATCGGACGGGAATATCTATATCGGTACGTACAACGGATTATTCTATTATGACAGTCAGCGCGGTCATTTCCGGGGCATCGCCTTACCGCGTATGCCTCGCAGGGACAATGTTTTCGTAAATGTTTTGTTGGAAGATATCGGAAGGGGCTGCATTTGGGTCGGAACTAACGGGAAACTCTATCGATACGGATTGAATACCAACCAATTCACGGAGGTTAAAGAACTTGACGGTAATTCGATAAAGAGTCTCTCCCTGGACGATGAGCGCCGCCTTTTCATCGGAACCGATAACGGATTATACATCTACGATGAGCAAGAGTACGTTCAGCACATCCAGCACGATGCCGGACACGGGACCACATCACTCATAAATGATGTTGTCTGGAGCATTCTTCCTGACCGGAAAGGTTTGATTTGGTTCGGGACAGACGAGGGTGTCTCCATTCTGGGTAAAAACGGAAACATCCCCTTTATTTCTGTTTCCGAAATCACTGGGAAGAGCCGCGGCAACCACTTCAGTCAGATATTACGGGATAGTCATGGCCGGTTATGGCTAGGCGGTTCTGAGGGCCTTATTTCCACCACGCACGAATTCAAGGATGTCAGGTGGTTCAGCATGGATAACCCAACGGAGAGAATCGAGCACAACCGCATCCGTCGGATTTATGAAGACCACGATGGCGATCTGTGGATATGCACGGATGGAAGCATTCATTTATGGACAGGAAAAGCCTGGAAGCACATCAATCTGATAGACCCGTCAACTGGCCGCAACGCCAACTGGGCTTATGATATCTGCGAGGACAGCCGCGGACGCATCTGGGTTGCCAGTTTCATGGGTGGACTGATGATGTCAGACAAAAAGAAACTCGTCAACTGTTCCGGCTCTTGCCAGGCCGATGCTTCCGTCATCCTTCCTGGAGGGAAAGGACTCTCTCCATTTCAAATTGTCGAAGATGACCAGAATCATATCTGGGTGCTATACTATAACGACGGCATTCGGCGCATCAATACATCCACGCTGGAAATAGAGAATATAGAGACTCTCTCAAAAGAAATGAACGGGGAGCAACCAAGCTGTATTCTTGTAGATTCAAATCACGTGTTGTGGCTTGGTCTGGGCGGACGATTGATGCGCACAGATGGCCAAACGATATCCGTCCTCAGCTTGGAGAAAGGAAGTGGAAGCAATGTCCGCTGGCTGATGGAAGTGGAGGGGACCATCTGGGCCGGTGCCGGTTCGGATATCTGGGTTATAGAAAGTGAGCAAATCCGTTGTCTGGATAAACTAAGCGGCATGGCAGATGTCGCCTACTATGACAAGCCGTTTCATACCATCTATTTCGGCACCAATGACGGGCTGTACCGAGGGGAGCCGGAAATGATGTTGAGGCGTTCCGAATCCAAGCCCATTTATCTCACAGGCGTATCTGTCAACAACCATCCGCTGGAGAAACTGAGCGGCCAATTGACTTTTGCCCCAGATGAGCGTCATATCGATTTCATGGTTTCAGACCTCTCATATATCGAGACGCAAAACATTCGCTATCTTTACAGGCTCAGAGGAATAGATACCAGTTGGTATGAACTTCCCAAAGGGACAAATACCATTACCTTCAACAACCTCAATTATGGAAACTTTATCTTGGACGTTTCCCATCCAGGATTCTCCACCGACGATACAGCCTTTCTTTCTATCCCGTTTGTCATTCGCCATCCCTGGTATCTGACTGGGTGGGCATATGCCGCCTACGTAATCCTTCTTTTCGCATTTTTGTTTTGGTGCATAGATTTCTTCCTTACCAAAAACCGGCTATTATATGAGCGACGGGAAAAGGAGCAGATTCTGGAGCAGATTCAACTCAAGAAAGAATTCCTCACCAGTCTTTCAAAAGAACTAAAGGGCCCATTGGGCAATATTCTTTCACCGGTTAGTACTATGCTGTCCCGTACGACCGACAGCGAAATGAGCCGGCAGATGATACACATTCAAGAAGAAGCTGAAAACCTGTCGGACGTAATTCAACAGATAGCCGTGTTCGGGAAGCCAGATGAAAAGACAGTAGAATCCTCTGGCAAACAGATATCCGAATCCGATGCGCGTTTCCTCAAAGAAGTCAACGCGCATATTGAAGCGAGCATTTCCGATGGCGAATTCAACGTGCAGTCACTTTGTGAAAAGATGGGGTACGGGAGCAAATACGTGTACCGGAAGTTGAAACAACTGACAGGAAAGTCTCCTGTCGATTATATCAGAAGTTACCGCCTGGAGGTTGCGGCCTCGCTTTTGAAACAAAAAAAATTTACTGTTACAGAAGTGATGTACATGACCGGTTTCAGCAACGCGTCCTACTTCTCCAGATGCTTTCAGGCAGAGTACGGATGCCCGCCCCGGGAGTATTCGGATAAGACATAAATCGCCTATATAGCGCATCCAAGGCCCATTTTGTCTAATTTGTGTTAGAGTTTGTCCAATTCGGTCAGACCCTTTGTCGGCTTATCATTTACTTTTGCTAGCACTGATAACCCGACACATTTTAACACATAATTATATGAAATTACAATCTCAAGTATGCGCCGTTTTATTCAGGCTTTCCCTGCTTGTCGGCATGCTGGTGTTGTCATCATCCTTTTTGATGGCCCAGAATGCAAAAAAAATCGCGGGAACTGTTCTGGATGAAAACGGAGAAGGCCTGATTGGCGCCGCCGTCACAGAGACCGGCACAACCAATGGCGTCATCACCGACATGGACGGAAACTTCACCCTGCAGGTGAGCGGCAATGCCAAGACCGTCCAGGTATCTTTTATCGGTTACATCACAGAAACGGTACAGATTCCTGCTTCTGGAAACATCGTTATCCGGATGGAACCCGACCGTCAGATGTTGCAGGAAACCGTAGTCATCGGTTACGGTGTGCAGCGCAAGAGCGACCTTACAGGATCCGTCTCCAATGTCAGCACGGAAGACTTCAACCAGGGTGTCATCAACTCACCTGAGCAGCTCATCAATGGCAAAGTCAGTGGCGTACAAATCGTCAATGGCGGTGGTTCTCCGTCAGCTGGAAGTACCATCAGAATTCGTGGCGGTGCATCCTTGAATGCATCCAACGACCCTCTCATCGTGCTCGACGGCGTTCCCATGGAAGTGGGTGGCAGTGTCAGCGGCAGCGGCAATTTTCTCAGCCTCATCAACCCTAACGACATTGAGAGCATGACCATCCTTAAGGATGCATCTTCAACAGCCATCTACGGTTCACGTGCCTCCAACGGTGTCATCATCATCACCACCAAGAAGGGGACGGATTCCAAGCGCCCCAAAATTAATTTCTCCACGACCAACTCCCTTCAAAGCCCCACCAAGACGGCCGATATGATTACCCGCGACCAGATGTATGACCTGGTAAAAACGATAGGTACCGACCGTCAGAAATCGCTTTTGAACGACAATGTCAACACCGACTGGAATAAAGAAATATTCAAGACCGCCTTTGGAACCGACAACAACCTGGGCATATCGGGCAAGGTCGCAACGCTGCCGTACCGCGTCTCCCTGGGATTCAGCCATCAGGACGGTATCCTCAAGACCGACAACATGAAGCGCTATACGGGCAGCATTTCCCTCACTCCCTCTTTCTTCGACAACCATCTCAAACTGAATGTCAATTTCAAGGGGACATACAGCAACACCCGTTTTGCCAATACCAATGCCATTTGGGGTGGCGCCACGCACAATCCCTGTTCTCCTATTTACTCCGGCAACGACGCCTTCCTGGGGTATTATGAAGCCGCCGATTCCAACGGCGTTCCCATTACCGGCGCTACCGGAAACCCTGTCGGGTTGCTGAACAACTACCACTCTACATCCAATGTATATCGCCTCATCGGCAGTTTCGATGCCGATTACAGCATGCACTTCCTTCCCGAACTCCATGCACACGTCACGCTTGGTTACGACTACTCCCAGGGCCAGGGCAAGATTTACGTGCCTCACGAAGCTTATCAGTATTACAATACCGGCGGCCGGAACTACACCTATGGCCCCCAGAAGAACAACAACCGCCTCCTGACAGCCTATTTGAACTACAATAAATACTTCGACAGCATCAAGAGCAACCTTGAAGTCACGGCCGGTTATGACTACCAGTTCTGGCAGTACACCAATGCCGAATACATCGAGCTCAATGACATGACCCCGCCTACGCAGCAGGCAGCCTCCGCAGCGGACGACCAGCGTCACGTCCTTCTGTCCTACTATGGCCGTATCAATTATAACTATGATGGAAGATACTACCTGTCTGCCAGTTTCCGCCGAGACGGTTCTTCCCGTTTCAGTAAAGACAAGCGCTGGGGTACATTCCCTTCCGTAGCACTTGCATGGAAAATCTCCAATGAAGAATTCTTCGGTGGCCTCAAGCCAGTATTCAGCAACCTGAAACTCAGGGCCAGTTATGGTGTCACCGGCCAGCAGGACGGTATTGCCAATTACAGCTACCTCCCCCTATACACGGAGAGCTTGAGCGGGGCCCACTACATGTTCGCCGGTACCCCTATTCACACCTATCGTCCCTCTGCCTATAACAGCAACCTTACCTGGGAAACCACCAAAGCCTGGAATTTCGGTCTGGATTTCGGCTTCCTCGACGACAGGATTACTGGATACATCGACTACTATGATCGCAAAACGGAAGACCTGCTTGCCACCGTACCTGTTGCTGCCGGTACCAACTTCAACAAACAGATGCTCAGTAATGTGGGCAATATCAAGAGTCGTGGTCTTGAAATGACTGTCAATGCCATCCCCATCCAAACCAAAGACTGGGAGTGGAATATCAGCGCCAATGCGACATACCAGAGCACCGTCATTACCAACCTCCGTTTGAACGAATTGGCCGAATCCCCGAATACCCCCGCCGGTGCCATCGAATCGCATTACGTGCAGGTCCTTTCCGAGGGTTATGCTCCCTACAGTTACTACGTTTACAAGCAGGTTTATGACGCTAATGGAATGCCCATCGAAGGCCTATATGCCGACCTCAGCGGAGACGGAAAAGTTGATTCCAAGGACCTTTACCATTATCATTCTCCGGCCCCTGACTGGATTCTTGGATTCACTACTTCTCTTCGCTGGAAGAAACTTTCGTTGAGTACATCCCTTCGCGCCAACATCGGCAACTACCTGTACAACGGTATGGCCATGAATACCGGAGCCTGGGAAACCATGTCCTACAACGACTATCAGCTCAATCGCCTGCATAGCAGCTACCTCACCACCCATTTCCAGAAACGTCAGCACGAAAGCGACCACTACGTGGAAAATGCGTCCTTCCTGAAGATGGACAACCTGCAGATTGCCTATAACTTTGGCAAGATTGGCAAACTGTTCTCCCTGAACGCAGCCCTGATGGTGCAGAACGTCTTCACCATCACAAAGTACTCGGGTGTCGATCCTGAAAACCTGGGCGGTATTGACATGACTGTCTATCCCCGTCCCAGAATCTACTCCTTGACACTTGGATTCGAATTTTAAGCCTGAAGACATGAAAAAGATATATTTAGCAACAATAATGGCCATTTGCTTTACATCGTGCGTCAAAGACCTTGACCAGAAGCCTCAGACCGCCAGTCAGACTACAGCCGACGTAGTTTACGGCTCTGAGCAAGGCTATAAGATGGCTCTTGCAAAGCTGTATGCTTCCTACGTCATCTGCGGTCAGGAGCAGGGAGGTGGCAATGCCGACCTTTCCAGCAACAACGGATACGACTTCCTGCGCGGATACTTCAATCTGCAGGAATGCCCTACCGACGAAGTCGCCGGTACCTGGCTTTCCGGTGACAAAATCGAAGGCCTCACATACATGACCTGGGATGCCAACGACCCCTGGGTTGCCGACACCTATTATCGCGCATATTATACCATTGCCCTCTGCAATGAATTCCTGAGCCATGCAACAGCTGCAGCCGTCAGTGGCAATGCCAATCTTACCGCCTATCGTTCAGAGGCCCGTTTCCTCCGTGCGCTGGCCTACTACTACGTCCTCGACCTGTTCGGACAGGGCCCCTTCGTAGACGAAACCATGGGAGTGGGGGCCTACACGCCAGAGCGTTACAGCAACAAGCAGCTTTTCGACTTTTTAGAGTCCGAACTCAAGGACATCGCCTCCAACGGCCTTCTTGAACACGCGTCCATCGAATACGGCCGGGCCTCCAAGGCGGCAGCCTGGTCTCTTCTGGCCAAGCTGTACCTCAACGCCGAAACCTACGGTGCAGGAGACCATTACACCGACTGTATTACCTACTGTAAAGAAGTAATGGGTGCAGGCTTCTCCCTGGAACCGTCCTACGCCAAGCTTTTCAACGCCGACAACTACAAGCGCACCAACGAAATCATCTTCCCGTTCATCGTAGATGCCGTAAACACCGTTTCCTGGGGCGCTACCACTTACATCGTCTGTGGAGAGTGCGGCAATTCCAGCTCGCAGGATCCCGCCAAGTACGGTCTCACCGGCGGCTGGGGAATGTTCCGCGTACGCGGCGAACTTCCGGCGCTGTTCTCCGGAAACGAGAATGCCGACGGCCGCTTCATGTTCTACACCGACGGGCAGGAGCAGTGGCTCACCAAAGCTATTGACGACCAGAGTCAGGGTTACTTTGGCGAAAAATTCTCCAACCTCACCGATGCCGGCGAGGCCGCCTCTAACACTGGAGCTGTAGGCGCCGATATCGATTATCCCGTATTCCGCCTGGCCGACATTTACCTGATGCTCGCAGAAAGCGTCCTCAGAGGTGGTAGCGGCTCCTCCAAGACCGAAGCCATTCAGCTTGTCAACGATATTCGCCGGCGTGCCTTCGGCAATACCGACGGAGACATCAACGAAGCGCAGTTCACCCTGCAGTTCATCCTTGACGAGCGTGGACGTGAGCTATTCTGGGAATCCACCCGTCGAACCGATCTCATCCGTTTCGGGCAGTTCACCGGCGGCGCCTATAAATGGCAGTGGAAAGGCGGTGTCGTAGACGGACGTGCTACCGAAAGCAAGTACAACGTCTATCCCATCCCCACGGCTGAACTCTCAGCCAACCCCAACCTTAAGAACGAAAATTATTGATAAAATTATATGAAAACAGCGCAGTATATATACACATCACTGGTGGCTGCATTATGCCTGTCGGCCTGTGTCAAGGATGGCGACATCATCACAACAGGCGGTGCGCAGCCGGTGGAGTTAAGTGGCTCTGGAGATGTTGTCATCGACAAAAATGAACCAGAAGGACTTGCCTTGACCCTCAACTGGACCGACAACAGTAATCTTACATCCAGTGACGAACGTGTCCAACTTCCAGTAGGGACAACCATCAATACTTTACAGTTCTCTGCCACGGCCGATTTCCAGTCAGTGGTAGAAATCCTCACTGAATCCGGTTCCACCTCCATGCAGTTTACGGCCGAAAGCCTGAATTCCCTCGTCGGCCGGGTAGGGCTGCCCGGCGATCAGGCCTCCACGCTTTATATCCGCATTCGTTCGGTTTTATCCAATAACACCGAACCCAAGTACAGCAACATCTACCAGATACAGGTGACTCCTTACACAATCGACATGACAATTGGCTACGTTCTTGATGCGGGCCGTGTCGATACTGGCCTTACCCTTTATTCTCCAGAATCAAACGGTGTATACAGCGGCTTCCTCGGAGTTGCCGGCTGGTACAACTGGTGGCTCCTTGAAGGGAACGGAGTCCTTTGGGGCAACATCGGTGACGACGGTGGCGGAAAGCCCTTCGTTATCAGCTCCAATGACCAGCACTGGAACTTCTGGTATCCCGGCCCGGCCGGATGCTACTACACCGTAGTGAACACGGTACGCCAGGAATGGTCTGCTCTTCACATTCCTTCTCTGACCGTTGCCGGAGACATTACCGGCGAAATGACCTATGACCGAAAGACGGGCAAGTGGACCCTCTCTGGCAATGCAGCCAGCGCCGGTGCAGTAACCATCCGAATTTCCGGAACGGGCAAGCAGTACAACGCCCAGACCGGAACCGATGACGCTGCCGCCATCGACACCCCTGTTGCATTCGGAATGGAAGATGGCAAACTTACCTTCGGCGACACGCCTTCGGATATCACAGTAACCGTTCCTGCCGCCGGTGACATCACGCTCACCCTTGACCTCAACGACCCTCAGGCCTGGAACTGCGAAGTGACGGAAGGCAGCGAAACACCTGTAGAGATTCAGCAGATACTTTACGTGCTTGGCAATGATGACACCTGGAACTACGACCAGTATCTGACCCTCTACGACGAAGAAAACCTCTGCTATGCAGCAGCTGTCAACTTCAATTGCTCCTGGGGTTACTACTTCTCCAAGGAGTACCAGGGCTGGGACCATATCAACCAGGACCCCAACACCACAGAATGGAAACTTATCCTTAACGGAACGGATGACAACAACATCTCCGGACCGGGAGTCGGCCTTTATGTGACCATCGCTTCTCTCGGCTGGATGTCCTACTGGTACGGCATGGCCAATCCCATTACCAGCGTATCTTACACCGGCTTCAACGACAACTGGGATATGGTCGAAATGACGGCTGTCCCCGGACAGGTCGGTGTCTATTCGGCCCAGGTAACGGCCACTGCCGATACACCCTGGGGAGTACAGATTCTTCTGAACGGCTCATGGGATTACATGTTCGGCACCTACCTGGACGGTTCCCTCCGCTGGAGCAAGAAGCAGGACGGCAACCCGAAAGGATGGGAGGTAGGGAAGACCTATACCTTCACCGTGGACCTCTGCAAATGCACATATTCGCTAACTGAATAAAAAAGGTAAGATTATGTTTAAAAGAATAATCGGAATCCTTTTACCCTTGATGTTGGCATCCTGTGTGCAGGTCTCCTGCACGCAGGAAAGCCCTGTTACCAATCCCCGCCAGCAGGAAGTGGTCCCGGCTGCGCCCGGCACTTTTGCAAAGGGCGCCGATGTCAGCTGGCTCACACAGATGGAAAGCGAAGGCCTTGTATTCAACAATAAAAACGGGGTTGCAACCGAATGTATGCAACTTCTGAAAGAAGACTGCAACGTAGATGCCATCCGCCTTCGCGTGTGGGTGAATCCTACAGCCGGTTGGAACAATGCCGATGATGTGCTGGTAAAAGCGCGTCGGGCTGCCGCATTAGGTCTGAGGGTAATGGTCGATTTCCACTTCAGCGACACCTGGGCGGACCCGGCCCACCAGCAGACTCCGGTCGCCTGGGCCGATTACGATCTCGCACGCCTGAAATCAGCAGTAAGTACACACGTAAGTGAAGTACTTGGCAAACTGAAAGCCTTTAACGTTACTCCGGAATGGGTTCAGATTGGAAATGAAACCCGAACCGGAATGCTCTGGCCCCTGGGCAAAATTGATAACGGCAACAGTAATTATGCAGAACTTACCAATGCAGGATATGACGCCGTGAAGTCCGTTTTCCCCGAGGCCAAGGTTATCGTTCACCTTGACAGCGGCAATAATCTGAATCTTTACACCTACGTCTTCGATTATTTGAAAAACAAGGGCGGCAAGTACGACATCATCGGAATGTCCCTATATCCCGAAAACGGGAAGTCAGCAGATTACGTAAACCAGTGCGTAAGCAACATTTCTGCCCTGTTCACCAAATACGGAAAACCCGTCATAGTCTGTGAAATCGGCATGGACCATGACCAGGCCGAGGAATGTCGTGACTGCATCGCCTCATTGATCTCCAAAGGATGTGAGACCGGGCATTTGGAAGGCGTCTTCTACTGGGAACCACAGGCGCCTGCCGGTTATAACGAAGGATACGGAAAGGGCTGCTTCGAAAACGGATCGCCAACCGTAGCCCTGGACGCTTACAAATAATCAATCCTCATCCCCGGCCCGTCCGGGGATTTCTTTTGTTCGGGCCGATAGGTGGACAGCACCAAGTCCGACGCCATGGCCAAGATCGCCGCGTCATGGGAAGAAGAGAAGGAGTAAGCCGATAACCTTGCAAAGTTTTTTAGAATCTGCCGATAAATCCGTAAATTTGTCAACATATACAACGAATCCTATGGGAGAAAAACACATCATAGAATACAAACGTCAGTGGGACGATGAATGGCTAAAGTGGATCTGTGGATTAGCCAATGCCGACGGCGGCACCATGTATATAGGCATCACCGACGCAGAAACCGTCTGGGGCCTCCAGAACGCCAAGAAGCTGATGGAAGACATCCCAAACAAGATTGCCGATAAGTTGCACCTCTATCCCGATGTCCGCCTGTTGGAGCAGGATGGCAAAGAAATCATTGAAATAGAGATTCTTCCCAGCCAGGATGCGGTCACGCTGGACGGTATCCTTTACAAGCGTGTCGGTGCCACCAACCAGATAGTCAAGGGTCAGGCCCTAAAGGACTTCTACGCCCGCAAAATGAGCGCAACATGGGATTCCAAGATTATCCGTGGAGCCACCCTTGAGGCCATTGACCCTGAGGCTATCAAATACTTCCTCCGCAAAGGTATAGACAAAGGCCGGCTTCCCAAGGACAGCATCAATGACTCCATCGAAAAGGTCCTCAAGAACCTGGAAGTGATGACAGAGGACAACGAACTCACCATTGCAGCTCTTCTCCTATTCGGCAAGAACCCTCAGCACTACTGCCTCAACGCCCGCATCAAGATAGGCCGTTTTGGAGCGTCACAGGCCGCATTGATGAATCAGGACCTCATTGGCGGGGACCTTATCCGCATGGCAGACCGCGTGATGGAAGTTCTGGATGCTAAGTATCTCATCCGCCCCATCCATTATAAAGGCATGCAACGTATAGAGCCCTTGGAGATCCCGGAAGATGGCCTCAGAGAGATACTCTACAACGCCATTTGTCACAAAGACTACAATGGCCCGGACAGCCTGCTTCGTGTTTTCGATGACCGCATCACGTTTTGGAACCAAGGCCCGCTTCCTTATGACATTACCCCGGAATCAATCTATAGTCCTCACGATTCCCATCCCAGGAACCGACTTATCGCAAATGCCTTTTATATGGCCGGATTCGTTGAAGCGTGGGGGCGCGGTTACGAGCTTATTACCGAGGCCTTCAAGAAGGAAGGTCTTGAGCTTCCAACGATGATCGAAGCGGAAGGCGGTGTCCGTGTCATCATCAAGCGCGAGCTCTTTTACGGCATCCAGCAAGGTGGTCGGATAGACCCCAAGACCGGCAGGCTCATCAAGGCTGGTGATACCAAAAATGTCACAGATAATGTCACAGATGATTATTTGCGCGAATTGACTGAAAGACAACGTGTTATTATTGGGATGCTACCCTTCGATGACACAGAAGATGTCACAGAGACCACTTTCACTTTGGCACAGAAAACCGGAGTATCCAGAAGGACAATAGCGCGCGATATGGATGTATTGAAGGAAAAAGGGTTTGTGATAAGAATCGGCCCCGATAACGGCGGCTATTGGAAGCGTCTAAAATAATCAATCCTCATCCCCGTACGGGGATTTCTATTATCCCGGCTGCTGGGTAGTGCCTGGATAGTCGCGACAGCATCCCGACTATTTGTCTACAGATAGATGCGACACCGTCGCAGCAATTACTGCCAGGCCCAATGCATATACTTCTTTTCGTACTTCTTGATGTAGTCCTGGAGCTTCTTCCCCTCCACAACCTTCACATCCGCCACCAGGTAGGCCTCCTCCTCGGTGAAATAGATGAGCTTCTTGAAGTCTGTGAGGCCGCGGGCCACTTTGCCCATAGCGTACACATTGCCGTAGAGCTTGTTCACCACAAAGCCCGCCTCGCGGATGGTGTCGATGTAGCGGTACACCGTGCGGGGAGTCCATAGGCTTCCGGAGGTCTTGGGAATTCAGTAGTCGTTCTTTACGACCCAGACGCCATTCCGTTTGCCTTTTTCACGAGTTATTACTCCCTTATCGGATAAAGAAGCCATAATCCTCTTGACAGTCCGGAGAGATTTTCCGATCTGTGCAGCAATGTCTGCTTGTTTAGCCTTGGCGTTAATTTTCAATATATTAATAACTGCTAATTCCTCAAGAGTGCATTTCAAAGTGTCATTTTGGCACTTTGAAACAGGGCCGCTGGCACTTTGAGCAGGTGAGATTAGCAAATCTCGATTTCTCAGTACGTTTTCTTCTCCTGACAACAGATTCCTAAAAAAGCGCAGGAGATATTTCATTGGTGGCCGAGATTCCTTTCGGGTAGTTGTTATAATTGGCTCGCACAAGGGCATTTCGGAAATACCAGGCGTGGCCCTTAAACATTTCGTTCTCCACTTCAAATCCGAACGATTGCAGATACTTTATGGTAAACACTGCTATCGTTCGCGTATTCCCTTCTCCGAAAGGATGAATTTGCCACACACCGGAAATAAACTTGGCTATCTGTTCAATTGCCCTGTCTGAATCAAGAAAAGCATAATTGACCTGTTTCTCCTGAGAAAAATCATAATTCAACGTCTCCCGAATCATTGGTGCACTGGCATACAAGACCGTATCACCATCTAAGACCCATTCCCGCTTGGTGATATCATAATCGCGATAACGACCGGCAAACTTGAATATTCCCTGAAATAAATGGCGATGAATTCTTGCCAGATACTCTGGGGAGAAGGAAAAGGATTTTTCTGTCAGAAGTTCTTCAATACGTGCGGACACCTTATCGGCCTCCTCTGTCCTCTCGTCCTCGACTTCTGCCCTTGCAGTTTTGGACTTATAGTAGGAGTCCAGCATCTGCTTGACATCATCAATGGTGATGTCACCCTCGATGTGCTTCCTGGCAGTATCAATCAAGTATGCAGACGGCTTTAGCCCATCTACATCCTGAAGGCCGATAGCCGTCTGCCAAGCAGCCGCTTTCTCTTTTCTTCCTGGTTCTCCCTGCCGGATATATTCATCAAATTCACTCATACTCCGTAAGTTTCTTAAAGATAAGAATTTTATAGCTCAGAAACAAGGATTTGACGCTTTTTTCTATGCTTCCTCTAAGTATTCAACGGTCTTGCCCTGGCTGCGGGCATATTCTATTTCGCTACGGGTGCTTCCGCATCGAGTTCCAGAATCCCGGCTCGTCCGGGGATTTCTTATTTTCTGGCCGATGAGAAGACAGTTCCAAGTCTAACGTCATGGCCAAGATCGCCGCATCCCGGGAAGAAGAGAGGAAGTAGTCCGATAACTTTGCAAAGATTTGGAGATTCTGCCGATAAATCCGTAAATTTGAGACCTAATACAGTACAGTCATGAACGACCTCATCAAAGATATCGCTCCCAGTGAGCTGCAGCAGATAAGCACCCGCATCACCGACAGCATAGGCAACATCATTGAGCAGTCCAAGCGCACCATCGCCGTATACCTCAACAGCGAAGTCTCCATGACCTATTGGAAGATAGGCAAATATATCGCTGGAGAGCTTGATGCCATCGGTGAGGAGAGGTATGGTGCCAAGATAGTCTCAACAGTGTCGAGACTATTGACCGAACGTTTTGGAACAGGGTATCAACGAGCCAATATTTTCAGGATGCTCAAAGTGGCACGTGAATTCCCTAATGAAGAGATTGTCTCAACACTGTCGAGACAATTAACCTGGAGTCACTTTGTGGAACTCTCTGTTATCTCCGACCCCACCAAACGCCTCTTCTACCAGCAGATGTCCATCCTTTACCACTGGAGCGTCCGGCAGCTGCGTGACCAGGAAGACAAAATGGTCTATGAACGCTCACTCATTGCCGCCAAGTCGGAAGACGAACAGGTGAAAGTGCTCACCACCGTAGCCGAAGGAGACATCACGCCCGATGTCATCCTCAAGAGCAGCTACGTGGTCGATTTCCTGGGCCTCAAACGCGGATTCTCTGAAGAAGAACTGGAAGACGCCGTAGTGGAGCAGCTTGAGAATTTCATTATGGAACTCGGGAAAGACTTCGCCTTCCTGGAACGTCAGAAGAAGATTCCGGTAGATTCCATAGACTACAAACTGGATCTTCTATTCTACCATCGCCGTCTTCGCCGGCTGCTGGCCATCGACCTTAAGCTGGGTAAATTCAAGCCAGAGTATAAAGGTCAAATGGAACTTTACCTCAAGTACCTCAAGAAATACGAAATGCAGCCCGGCGAGGAAGAGCCCATAGGCCTGCTGCTATGCAGCGAAGGCAACACGGAGCACATCGAACTCTTGATGCTTGACGAGCAGAACATAAAAGTGGCTCAGTACCTCACCGTCCTGCCTGAGAAACAAGGTGTATTTTCCTGATTTAGGTGGTTCTTCCGCAATTTAGTTGAAGATGGCTTTATCTGTCGTGTGAAAAATGTCCACTGACTTGGGTCATTAGCATTCCGCATAGACGCGAAAAATCAATTAGCCAAACTGTAAGAAATCATGCGATT